>JACCED011411500.1_pt1 | contig 16215 bp, 9 predicted proteins | sample 7455021 | NCBI WGS metagenome assembly JACCED01 (sample SAMN15323456, study PRJNA562643) | freshwater metagenome | isolation source: river surface water | place: USA:Blue River Watershed | collected 2017-08-19 | reverse complement strand
TATTAATGGTGATATTAGTGGAACTAGAATGTTATTAAATAACAATAATATTATGATTAATAGAAGTGAAAATAATAATTTAAGTGGTACTCAAAATGTTGCAATAGGAAATAGTGCTGGTGGTAGTATTACTAGTGGATTACAAAATGTAGCGGTTGGATATCAAGCACTTGGAAGTTTTCAAGATGGTGGTTCAAATTCTGCAGTTGGATATTATGCACTTGGTAGTAATATTAATGGTCCAAATAATACTGCTTTTGGTCATAGTGCATTGACTGCCACAACAAGTGGTTATAATACCGCATTTGGAGCTTTTACATTACAATCAAATGTAACTGGTTCATATAATTTAGGATTAGGATATGCAGCAGGATATGATAATACTACTAATATTTCAAATACTATATCAATAGGTCCAAATACAAAATTAACAAATAGTAATTCAGGTATACTTAAATTAGCAACAACTATAAATTCATTATTTCCAGCATCAAATACATTTTGGTTTGGCGACCCATCGAACGGATATATTAATGTATGGACAAGTGATTTAAGTGCAAATATAATTACTACACGCGGTATTATTGCAAACGGTGATATTAGTGGTGTTAATTTTACCGCTAAAAATTTAATAGTAACTAGTGATTTATCAGCTAATAATATTAAAATATTAAATGGTGGTAAAATAGATGTATGTGGTAATGTTAATGTCACGGGAACTATATATCAGAATGGTACAGCATTAGGTTCTACCCCATATTATTCAGCTGATTCAAGTGGTGTATATATTGGTTTTAACACAGCTGCGAATAAACCTAAAAGAACGGTTGCAATTGGTGTTAATGCTGCAAATTCAAATACTGGTATAGCTGGAGTTGGATGGAATGTAGCTATTGGTTTTGAAGCAATGAGAGATGCAAGTGGCTTATATCAATCTGTTGCAGTTGGTGATAGTGCTCTTAAATCTAATCTAAATGGTTATCAAAATGTAGCTGTCGGTCTTGAATCAATGGCTATTGGTGCAACTGGTTATTTTAATACAGGTGTTGGTTTTAAATCATTATACAGTGTTACTGCAAATGGAAGTACTGCTGTTGGGTATACTAGTTTACAAAATCTTACTACTGGTGATGCTAATAATGCATTTGGATTAGGTTCATTAAATAATAATGTAGGTGGTGCATATAATTGTGCTTTTGGTTCATTAGCATCATATAGTAATACTTCTGGTAATTATAATAATGCATTCGGTTATTTAGCAGGTAACAATAATACTGCTACTATTTCAAATACTATTGCAATTGGTCCAAATACTAAATTAACAAATAGTAACTCAGGTATACTTAAATTTACAAATACAGAAAATACAACAAATCAACCTGCATCAAATACATTCTGGTTTGGTGACCCAAGTAATAACTTTATAGATGTTTGGACAAGAGATGTAAGTGCAAATATAATTACTACACGTGGTATGTTTATTAATGGTGATATTAGTGGTTCATATATTAAAATAAATGGTAATAATACAGGTGTTGGTGCTGGTTCATTATCAAGTAGTGTGACAGGAACTCAAAATACTGCATTTGGTCAAAATTCATTAGCAAATATTACAAGTGGATATAATAATACAGCAGTTGGTTTTCAATCATTGGGTGGAGCTACTTTAACAGGTTATCAAAATACAGCTGTAGGTCATAATTGTTTATCAACAAATGGAAGTGGACGTGGTAATACTGCTGTTGGTAATACTGCATTATATGGAAATACAAGTGGCATTCAAAATACTGCTATTGGTAAAGATGCAATGTATCTTAATAGCACTGGAAGTTATAATTGTGCATATGGTTGGGGAACATTATATAAAAATACTGGTTCATATAATACTGCATTTGGTGAAGAATCTATGTATGATAATACATCAGGTCAATATAATACAGCAATCGGTTTTCGAGCAAGCACTTATAATACAGCAACAATATCAAATACTATAGCAATCGGCCCAAATATTAAATTGACAAATAGTAATTCTGGTATACTTAAATTTACTGATATATCTAATAATAGTTTTCCAGCAACAAATCAATTTTGGTTCGGTGACCCAAGTAATAACTTTATAGATGTTTGGATGGAAGATTTAAGTGCTAATATAATAACTACACGTGGTATGTTTATTAATGGTGATATTAGTGGAAGTAGAATGTTAATAAATCAAAATAATATGTTAATAAATTATAGTTTAAGTAGTGCAACAGGTAGTCAAAATGTAGCACTTGGTTATCAAGCATTAAATGCATTAACATCTGGTACACAAAATGTCGCACTCGGTTATCAAGCATTATCAACAACTCAATCGGCTTCAGGTAATATTGCTATAGGTTATAGAAGTGGGTCAAGTAATACAACAGGTGGTGCTAATATATCTATAGGTTATAATTCATTACAAAGTAATGTTGGAGGTGTATTTAATATAGCTCTTGGTAATGGTGCATTGCAATCATATAATCCATCTTCTGGTGCTGGTGGTTGTATTGCTATTGGCCAGGATGCAATGTTTAGATTAACAACTGGAACTGAAAATGTAACACTTGGTCACGGTTCACAAAATTTTGTTACAACAAGTAATAATAATGTATCAGTTGGTGCATATAGTTTAAGAAATACAACTGGAGCAAATAATACTGGTATCGGTCATGATGTATTAGTATCAAATACAACTGGTCAACATAATTTAGGTTTAGGTTTTCGTGCAGGTGCTTATAATACAGCAACAATATCAAATACTATAGCAATCGGTCCACATACTAGATTAACATCAAGTAATTCTGGTATACTTAAATTTACTGATATATCTAATAATAGTTTTCCAGCAACAAATCAATTTTGGTTTGGTGAACCATCGGGTGGATATATAGATGTTTGGATGGAAGATTTAAGTGCTAATATAATTACTACACGTGGTATGTTTATTAATGGTGATATTAGTGGTTCTTGGTTAAAAATTAATACTAATAATACTATGACTGGTTATCAAGCAGGTAATGCAATTACAACTGGAACAGGTAATGTTGGTTATGGTTATCAAGCTTTATTTTCAGATACAAGTGGTAATTTTAATAGCGCTATTGGTTATCAATCATTAAGAACAAATACAACTGGTATTTTTAATACTGCTGTTGGATATCAATCATTATATTCAAATACTAGTGGATTTCAAAATACTGCAACGGGATATCAAGCATTATATTCAAATACATCAGGTTATGGTAATAGTGCTGATGGACATCAATCATTATTTAGTAATACAACAGGATATGAGAATGCAGCATGCGGTTATCACTCATTATATTCAAATTCAGGTGGTTATTGGAATACTGCAATTGGGCGTATAGCATTATATAGTAATACAAATGGTTATCAAAATACTGGTCTTGGTATGGCAGCATTATTTATGAATACAACAGGAACATTTAATGTTGGTGTTGGACCAGAATCACTTCGTAGTATAACAACTGGTAGCTTCAATATTGGTATTGGTGGTAGCTCATTATATAATGGTATGACATCATCTTATAATATTGCTATTGGACATGATTCAATGCGTGGAATAGTTAGTGGTGTTACTGGTCAATATAACACTGCACTTGGTTATCAAACATTATCTAGTATTAGTAGTGGTCAAAACAATACTGCAACGGGATATCAAGCATTAAATTTAAATACAACAGGTTCCGGTAATACTGCAGTAGGTTATCAAGCATTAAAAGCTAATACAACAGGTAATTATAATACTGCATTTGGTAATGGTGCTTTAATTGCAAATACTACAGGATGGTATAATATTGCGTTTGGCATAAATTCATTAAGTAACGTAACAACTGGAGAGTCTAACGTTGCTATTGGAGGACCTGCGGTATTTAATAATATTACAGGAAGTAATAATATTGGTATAGGGAATAATGCATTAAATACTATGACAAACAAATCAAATAATATTGGTATTGGATGTAATGCATTATATCAAACAGATGGGTCAAATAATATAGTAATTGGACACGAAGCATATTTTTCAACTTCAACTATGAGTGATATTGTTTCTATCGGTTATCGATCATTATATTCAAATACAACAGGTTCTGATGTATTAGCTATTGGTTCAAGTGCATTAACTAGTAATACTAGTGGTGCTCAAAATTTAGCAATCGGCAAAGAAGCATTATATTCTAATGTGTCGGGAAATCAAAATACAGCAATTGGTGCATTAACATTAAGAAATAATACTGGTAATTGGAATTTAGCAATAGGTTATGCAGCATTGCAAGCTAATACATCAGGTCAACAAAACACAGCAGTTGGTGCATTATCATTAACTAATAATACTGGTAGTTGGAATAACGCATTTGGTTATTATGCTTTAAATGCAAATACTACAGGTGGTGACAATTCTGCTTTTGGTTTACAGGCATTACAAGTTAATACTACTGGATCAAGAAATTTTGGTTTAGGTACTCTTTCTTTAGGTAGTAATACAACGGGTTCATTTAATTTTGGTCTTGGTTATCAATCATTATTTGGTAATACTACTGGTTCATATAATATAGCAATTGGTACTCAAGCAGGTGTTAATAATACTAACAATATTACTAATACACTAGGAATTGGCCCACTTACTAAATTAACTTCTAGTAATTCTGGTATAATTAAATTTAAAGAAATTGAAAATACATCATATCCAGCAACAAATCAATTTTGGTTTGGTGATGCAAGTGGATGGATAAATTTAGTTGGTGGTTCAATGTCATATGGTAATACACAAAGAACAATTACTGGAACGGGAAATGTAATTATAACACATCCATATGATACATCAGGAACAAGGTTATTTTGTACTACATCACTAACAGCAAATTTGGATGTTTCATTTAATATTACAGGTGTTCCTATTGTTCCAAATAGAGTGTATGAAGTACAAGTTTTAATTGTTCAAGGAGCTTCATTTGTATCAAAAATAGTAACAGTCCAAGTTAATGGTGCAGCACCAACAGGTTCTAAATCATTAATAACTACATATGCAGTAAATGATTATACATTGCATACTATAACGATTATGACGAATGCAAGTAGTCAATTTTTTGTAATGAATAAATCGGAGAAATATGCTTAAGTTATTTTTCATTATTTTAATTATTTTAATATAATAATTAAAATGTTTGCATTAAAATCTTTTGGTTCTCTTGGAACTATGGGTTCACTCGGTGGCTTTGGTAATAATAATTTATTAGGTTCAAGCTATTTATTATACGATTTAAAAAAAACAAAAACACTTTCAGGTTCAATGGCAGAAACATATAAGAGTTTTATTAATTACATGAAACATAATGAATTAAAAATAACATATGATAATTTATTAGATACTTTAGATTCATATATAAAAAAGTATAATACATTAAATTTATCTATTTCAACTCTTGGTAAATTCCCTAAAGTCAAAAAAGAAGTAGATAAGCTTAAAAGTGAATATTTAAAAGATTCATTCGTTACATTATTTAAACAATCATTTCTATCAATTGGTATAACTATATACTATTTATATAAATCACCATTTATAGAATCATTTAAATCTAAAGTTAAGATAACTGTATTAATATTAATTAGTTTATTTGGATTCTTTGGTTATGTTTACTATTCATCATCTAAAAAGAATCATTTAGAAGAATCTAATAGACGTGTAAAAGCATTATATAATGATTTAAAGAGTGAATCAAATTTTGATATATCACAATTAATAATATCAGGAAATACATCAGATGTTTATAATCCATTATTATCTGAATTAATAAATGAAGTATATAAACAAAATAAAGAAGATAATAAAGATAATAAAGAAGATAATAAAGAAGATAATAAAGAAATTAAATGTTCAGTAACACAAGATATTACCTACACAATAATAAATAAATCAGATAACAGACCATCAACTCCATTAATTTTAGATTCAAGTTCAAATGATATTAATGATATAATTATGAGTGATATAAGTAATAATGAAATAATTAATCAAGTAAATAATAGTGATACTGAATCAATTATTGATATAATATTAAGTCCACGTTCAGAAAAAGAAGAAGTTAAAGAAGTAGAAGAAATTAAAGAAATAGAAAATATTGTAAACGAAGAAGAATTAAAATTAGAATTAGAATTAAAACAAGAATTACCAATAAAGAAAACACCTGCAAAGAAAACTCCAGTAAAGAAAACACCAGCTAAAAAAACTTCAGTAAAGAAAACACCAATTAAAAAAAATCAAAATAAGAAATCATCAAAATAAATTAAATAAATAAATTAATTTGGTGAATAAACTGGAGGAGTTTCAATATTTACAACTTTATCTGAAATACGAACATATTTACGCCGTTCACTATTTTGAAATATTTGTTGATTAATATATGGTATACAATAACATAAGGCAATAGTTGCAAATATAAAAGTTGTAATAACCATAATACATAGTCCAATAATAACTATAGAATTATCTGGATTTGGTATATCAAAACTACAATGTGAAGAATTATTTAGTAAATATACTTCATATGTATTTGTATTGTTATAAGAGTAATTAAAATAATCATAAGCAGTATCATAATTATAAAATCTACCTGCATATATATCACATGAATTATTTGGAATATAATTGCAAATTAAATGTAGATAATAAACCGATATATTTTGTCTATTTATTAATTCTGTTTTATTATGAATAATAAAATTATTCAAATTACATGATACTTCAATATTTTGACAAGGAGAACCAACTTTATTATTACAATTAGAACTGTATATAACCAAACCAACTATAAATATAGCTAGAAATATAATTGCCCCACAAATAGGACAGTTACTATCATTATTAAATCTATTTAATCCCATTTTATTATTTGATATATTAAAAATTAAACTATTATTAATATATTAATAAATCAATTTTTAATATGCGTAAAGTCCCAAATAAAACCAATAATACTATTCATTCTGCATATAATGATAAAGGTGAAATAGTTGATTTATCTAATAATCCATCGTATGTTAAAATTAATTTTACAGGAAATAATATAGACAAACAATTTATTATTAGTATTTGTAATTTAGACAAAATATTATTACATACATGGTATTTAAATTCTTCAGGCTATCCTTTTTCATATACTGCACGTTATAAATCCCTACATAGACATTTATTAGGAAGACAAGAAAAAGGAATGGTTATTGACCATATCAATAGAAATAAATTAGACAATAGATTATCTAACTTGAGAGTAATAACATGTGCAGAAAATTCATATAATAGAACAAAAAATAAAAATTCCAATAATAAATATAAAGGTGTTTGTAAAAGAGGTAAAAAATATGTTGCTGTTATATCTAAAGATGGAGTTAAAAAAGAAATAGGAGGATTTTTAACTGAAGAAGACGCAGCAAAGTGTTATGATATGATGGCAGAGGAATTGTTCGGCAAATATTGCGCTAAAAACTTTTAGCGTAATATTTGGCTAAAAACACAATTTATTATTTTTTTCGGGAAATTTGCTGGAAAGAATTTTTGTTAAAAAAATAACTTAAATAAATATAATTATTTAATGTATTAATAATGTCAAATAGTGATTCTGAATATAGTGTATATAGCGATTCTAGTAATTCTAATGATTCATATACATATGATGATTTTAGCCCATACAATCTAGATAAGTGGATACATATAATAGATAATGTTGTATTTAGTGATATAAATGGAGAAGAATATAAAATTGCTCAATCATATGAATTAATAAAATTAGAACACGATGATATTAAATATTTCATAGAAAACAAAGAATTTAATAATGAAGAATTAATAAATAAAATTAAAAATTTATTTAATATAAAATCCGAATACTTTTTTAAACTTAGTAGTCGTAGTCCTAAAGATATCCTAGAATTTGATGATGAATGGGAGATTAGACACGAAGACCATTGGAGTGTAAAGATGAAAAAGAAGATGAAACAAATTAGCGTATTAAAAGTAACATCTTATGATGATATAATGAATTTATTAAAGAAAAGTTATAGAACAAAAGATGACATGAAATTATATTTACAAAAATATGAAGAAAATAATCAAATTAATAATTTATATTTAGTATTTGAAGAATGGAAAGATATATTAGGTCATGGAAAAGAATTTAGATGTTTCATTAGAGATTATGAATTAATTGGTGTTTGTTTATTTAGAGGAGAATATTATTCATCTAGAACAACTGTTCCAATATTAATCATTGCTCATTTTATAAAACAAATGATATTAAAACTAAAATTAATAGATATGAGTCGATGTGTTGTAGATATATTTATTCCAAATAAATCAAATAAAGTATATTTTATAGAAATTAATCCATATGATAGACAAACAGCAACATTTAATTTTGATTATGATGAATTAGAAGAAACAGATGATTTATTAATTACTCTATAAAAAAATTTATTTAATTCTTTTTAAATTCATCAAATAGAAATTGTGATGGTTCAGCAGCTGTATAATTAATTGATTTCAGAGCTTTACCAGTTGATTTATTTTTGATAACATAAAGATTCGGTTTAATTTCATAATAATATGGAGAGTCATAGGGTGAATTTCCAGATTTATATTTTTCTTCATATGATTTAACTGTTGCTTCAGCTTCCTCAATACTATTACAAAGTTTTGACATATTTGATTGATGAACATTTAGAAATGCATTATCAATATCTGAAGTCAAGTGAAATCCAATCTTGTAAGTATTAATAATCATATTCATCAAAATAGTATGAGTCTTCATAATATTCTTCTCAACAATCATAGCATTATGTAACATTTGTTCATAAAATACATTTGAACGATAAAGTTCTGCAATTGTAACTTGTGGATTATAATGTTCAAAGATTAGTTTAGTTGGATTATCATGTGAGTTTAGGGGAAGTTTTGAATAAGTTGTTCGAATATAAAAGTCAGGGTCAATATTAAATGTATGACATGCTCCATATAATACATATAGATGGTCAGCAACTGCATCTAGCATTTCAACATAATCATTTTCACGCATAGCCTTACCAAATTCTTCTGTTCCTTCTTCATGAATTAAATCATAACGATATTGAGATACTTTCGGTTGGTTAATTAATGGTTGTGATTCAATTGGGTATACTGGGAAATCAAATGTTTCGTTGAATTCGCATACATATTCGAAATTAGTTTTAGTAGTCATTATAATTTATTTAATTAACTATTATTTAAGTTAATTAGTTAATTATTTGATTTTTCATTTTTTTATTTATAAATTATTATATTATAATGAATAAAATAATAATAGTTTTAATTGCAATAGTAATATGTATTTCTTTTTTTATATTTTATAATAAAAATAAAAATATATCAAACCCTAAAAAAATAATTATAAAAGATGAAAAAATAAATAAAATCAATAAAATAATAAAAGTAAATGATAAACCATATTTATGGTTATATTGGGAAAATACAATGCCACCATATATAGCTATGTGTAAAGATACAATATATAAACATTGTTCAGAATCATTTAATATAATCTTTTTAAATAACAATAATATCTATGATTATTTACCAGAATTAAAAGATGATAAATATGATTTTTCAAAATTAAAAATAGCACAAAAAGTAGACTATTATAGAATATTACTATTGTATACATATGGTGGATTATATTTAGATTTGGATATAATCTGTATGAAGAATCCAATAGAAATAATAAATAAATTAGAGAATGATGATAATATAGATTATGTTGGTTTTGGTTGCACTGGTAATATTTGTAAATATGGATATGGAAAACCAAGTAATGGTATAATGGCATCCAAACCAAATACAGAATTAATGAAAAATATATTAACACATTATGAAATGAAATTACAAGATATTAATAATAAAGATATTAAAAATAAAGATATTAACTATTTTGAATTTGGTAAATTTATAATATGGCAAGAACTTGATAATTTAATAAAGAATAATAATTATAAATATTTTCATTATTCAAATACCTTTGATGGAACAAGAGATGTTAATGGAAGATGGGTTCACATGGGAAGATTATTTTCAGATGAAAATATAAAATATGATGATGAATCTAATTTATTATTTGTAGTATTATATAATTCTGATTTAGATGATGTTGATAAAACATATAGATATAAAACAAAAGATATTTTATTAAAAAGTAATATAAACTTTACTAAATATTATAAAAAAAGTATGAATATTAATTAATTATCTTTGTAAATACACAGTGAATAACGAATATTAATATCTTTATTCTCTAAATTATGTGTATACGTTTCTGTATAATAAGAACCATATTTTTCTAAATCAAAATCATAAATCACTGGGACATTTGTTCGCGATTCAAAAACTTCTTGTTGTGATTTAACAATATTATCTTCATCTGAAGTAATTACTAAATCAACTTTATTCCATGGACGTAGTCCTGCACGCTTACGATGATTTTGAAAATGAGTTACAAAACAATTCACAATGTGACGATTCTTAATAATATCATTATAGGTGAAATCTAATTGAATCATTAAATCATTATCAATAATTGTATTCGATCCTTTTTTAGGAATCTTTTTGATTGTAAACATTTCTCCAGTAATATTATATGTAATATTATTAACAATTATATCAATGTTATTGTTAATTAAAGCATTTGAATATTCTTCTTGTGATAACATCAATAGCTTTTCTTTAATATCATTGGCAATATTACGATATTTCTTACCTAATTCACGATGATTAAGTTCAATAGTATATTCTAATTCTGAATCATATTCACCATATGTTAATTCCATACAATTGAGTTCGCCACTAATCAAATGAATGAATTTTTTAATTTCTTCTAATCTTTCTTGTGAATTCATACGAATCTGACATGATGCAATTGGAGTTTTCTGACTCATATGTGTTTGAGTCTTATGACGTTCAGCACGAACAATTTTCAAGATTCGCTTTAACATATTAAACTTTGGCACAAACATTAATTGATTTGTTGTATCTGGATATGAATACAAATGTGGTGAATCTAAGTTATTCGTATCAATTAACTTAATATGGTCAAATAAGTATTCAGTTAAGAATGGAGCAAATGAACTAAGAATAATTAGATATGTTTTGAGAACATTATATAATACTCCAAGTGAGTTTTGCCATTCATCTACACCATTTTGACCTTTCAGAGCCGGTCGATTTAACTTGATATAATAATTAGTTAAATCCTCAATAAAATCTAATAGAGCATTAATAGATTTAGAAATGTCATAATTAATCATCCATGTTTCAACATCATATGCAAGATTATTAATCACTTCATAGATCCATCCATCTAAAAAGTTAGATTCTAATTTTTGAATATCATTAATAATATGAATATTTGGAATTAGTTGATGTTTCTTTTCCAAGTTAATTGTATGTTCTGCATAAAATTTAACAGAATTAATTAGTTGAATAATCTTTTGTTTAAGTTCAACTACTTCAGTTTGTTTAAACTTTAGTGTTTCCCCTTGGGTAAGAGGTGAACTCATAACGTATAAGCGTAAAATATCTGCTCCATCATTCTCGATGGCGATATTAGCATCAACATAATTCTTTTTCTTCTTTGAAAATTTCTCACCATTTTCATCAAGAACTAAACCAACAACATTAACACGTTCAAATGCTGGCTTATTCATCAATGCTGTAGATAATACTAACAAAGTATAGAACCAACCACGAGTTTGGTCAATACCTTCAACAATAAAATCACTTAAATAATCTTTCTTATCAAAGTAATTTGAATTTTCAAAGGGATAATGGATTTGACCATATGGAACACATCCACTTTCAAACCAACAATCCAATACATCTGGAATACGTTTGTATTCTTTATTATCAATAGTAAATGTAATCTTATCAATAAATTCTGGATGCAAGTCAGTAATATTAAGTTTATGCCCAACATATTCTTCAAGTTCTGCAATAGAACCAATAACTTTAATATCACCATCTTGAGAAACCCACATAGGAATAGGTGTGCCAAAATAACGTGAACGAGATACACACCAATCACGAGCATTTTCAATCCAATTCTTAAATCTTTTATCTCCTACATGTTGGGGATACCAAGTAATCTTATTATTCATTTCTACTAGTTTATCACGAATAGATTGAACTTTAATATATACTGCATTAATAGTTCGATAGATTAGTGGGGTATCTGTGCGATAGCAATAAGGATATTCATGAATATACATTTGAATCTTTTGAAGCATATTATGAGCTTTGAGATATTTAATAATCTCTGGCTCTGCATCAAAAATAAACTGACCTTTGAAATCAGTTACGATATCAGTATACATACAATCTTCAGTAAGAGGACAACACATTTGAATTAAATCATATGTAATAATCTTTTTATCCATGCAAACACGATAATCGTCTTCACCAAATGCCGGAGCAAGATGAACGATGCCACTGCCAATAGCATTTGTATTTTCAGTTTCCAAACTAGAAGTTACATATGAATCAGCACAAATTTTAAAAGCATTCTCACCTAATTTATCTTGATAGTAATTAAAAAGTGGAATATATTTTAATCCAACTAGTTCTTGTCCCTTTACAGTTCTAACTAGTTTTCCTTTAAATTCTACATTCTTATTTGCTCCAACTTGTAAAATAAAAACATCACCTGTTTCTAGTTCATAATAACCATAATCCAAAGTTGGATTAACACATAACGCACAATTTGCTGGAAGTGTCCAAGGGGTAGTTGTCCAAACTAGAAAATAAGTATTTAAATTATCTAAATCATTTAAATTATCAAGTTTAAATTTTACATATACAGATTTAGTATTCTTAGTTTTATAATTTTGTTGAGTCTCAAAATTAGACAATGGAGATTGAAGTGGAGTAGAATAAGCACACACTTTATAACTGCGATATACTAAATCTTTCTTATATAATTCACTAAATGCCCACCATGTGCTTTCCATAAATTTCCAATCCATAGTTTTATACGTATCTTGAAAATTAGTCCAACGACCAAGTTTATTATAAATTGGTTCCCATTCACCTTGAAATTTTAAGATATTTTCTTTGCAAGTTTGATTAAACTTTTCAATACCTACTTGTTTTAAATCTAAAATAGATTTAATATTAAGTTGAGAATTAACAATAGATTCAATCGGCACACCATGTGTATCATAACCCATCTTATTATGGCAGTATTTTCCTTTCATACGTTGAAAGTTAAGAATAGTGCTTTTGATTGAGCCAATAGTTAAATGACCCCAATGTAAATTTCCAGTAACAAAAGGAGGTCCGTCCATAAAATTAAAATCATATTCACTAGTGCTTTCACTGTGCATATTTAAAATTTGTTGTTTGAAATCTTGAGTGAACTTATCACGCAAAACTTTAACTTGATAATTAGTATAATTATCAGATGAATCAAAGTCTTTAACAACACGCTTAAAAGTATTAATATCAGTCATTTTGATTATAAGTATAATTATTATTATATTTATAATAGAGTATGGCTATTAATTATTCAATTTTTTTTAATTATTAATTACTTAACCAATCATTTTTATTCCATTCTTTTTTATTTTCAGCCATAGTTCTATAATCATTAATACAACCTATTGTAGATTGTTTACAACCTAAAGTATTTGAACATACATCTGGTGAATTTAATTGAGGGCAATTTGGTCTGCTCATAACTCCATCATCTTCTAATACTTCTGGAAATATGGCAAATCTACTATTTACTGTAAAACTTTCTTTTTTGTTTATAAATAAATAATATATTAATACTAAAAATATAATTGCTGCAATTACGTAAAACATCTTATATAAATAAAACTAGAAAATTAAAATATATTCTATTATATTTACCAAGTATTGTAAATTAGCATAATATTAATTTTAATCAAAACAGCAATTAGAACAATCAAACACATAACAACCCACTGAGGAATTTGAAATTGCTTTGGTAATTTCTTAACCATATAAGTATTTTCCAATTCATAACCAAACTTACGATAATACTCGCGAACACCAACTCCTGCAATAATTGCAATTCTTTCAAATCCTCCATCAATTGCAATTTGTTCAGCTTCATGAATTAGACGACGTCCATACCCGCGATGTTGTGCTCCCTTCACTTCATCACCAACATCTGTATGTTTGCCCAATACATGTAGTTCACGAATAAGAGCTGTATTATGGAGATGCGGCATTACCATAGTATTATTACGATTAAGGCGCAAACGCAAATATCCAACAAGAGTTTTCTCATCAGGTGTCTCAAAAGATAAGAAGTATTCATCTCCATGAGAACCAACATAATGACGCTTCTTACCAACTACTGTATCATAATCAATCTTTTGAAGTTTAACTTCACGACAACGAATACATTTGCATGTAAGGTTTTGTTTCTTCATATCATCTTCAATCATATTACGCATGTTTGGACACGTAATTCCTCCTTCAATAGAAATTACAGGAATATCACGAATAACACGATTAATACGAATCCATGGCTTCATTTGTTTCTTAGCATGGATAATAACATTCTTAAGAATTTCTCCATTGTCAATTTCAGCATATGGCTTATAAAATCCATCATGATACCAATCAGAAATAACTGTAAAAGGAGTTACTTCCGTTGGATAAATCTTCCATTGGTCGAGTTCCAAATCAGGATTATGAAGTGCTTCATCAAGCATTTTCATATCTTCTTCAGGCGCATTAAGATGAGAAGGCATTGGCAAATCCAACATCCAATGACCATCGACTTTGAATCCATTTTGCTTCAGAAAGAAAATAGCTTTCTGATTTTGATAATTTGTGCAATCACGATTTACAAACTTCAGAACTGCATCATTTGTATGTTGTAGTCCAATTTGAACACGAGTTACACCAAGTTCACGAAACAGTTCAATAACTTCAAATGTATTAATACTATTTTCAGATAGTTTAGCTTTAGTTTCATAATCATGCGGGTCCAAATAATCAGGACGAGTTTCAATAGTCAAACCAATAATTCGAATCTGTTCAGTCTCGTTAATCTTTTGTTCTTCCTGCAAACTCAGCATATCACGGGGGAACTTGTTATGTTCCCGATAATAAGGATATACATTCGCAGCATAATACATACAAGTAGTAAACCAAATGATATATTCACGTGGATAGAAATTAAAAGTTCCACCACTAATCATTGCATCAATCTTTGTTCCAGATGTTTCATAAAATGGAGAAATGTGTCCAATTTGTTCAAGCGTATAAATACGTGCAAACATCTGACCAACCGGATGATGCTTGTTTTCAGTTGCACGCAAATTACCAGGTTCAGTGCTCAAATAAGAGCGTGGTTGAGTTGGAACGCCATTCGCATCCTTTTCGAATGGACAATAATAACAATTCTTAGGGCAACCACCAGTCTTAATTGAATTTTCATCGTCCGCGCTCATTTGAGCACCAGATGTAAAAATAGTAACTACATTTACACCAGCATGTCCGCGAGTTGCCTTCTTTGCCATGTTAATCTCAAAATGAGAATTACGCTTAATAAGATTGTCCCGAACTAATTCACGATACATCTTAATAATATGCGGCTTGCTAAAAGCAAAATTCAGTCGCCGAGCAAATACTTCATAAACGTTTGTTGTTAACTTACCCTTCTTAGTCAATGCACCATTCAACATGATGTCATTATATACTTGTTTAAAAGTCTCCAGGTCTTCCTGGGATACCGAATAATCGTATTTTTCACTATTGAAAATACGATCAATATCACTCTGCTCATAATTATAAGCATACTTAGTAGAAAAGATAGAAGTCATGGTTGATTCAAAAATTAATATTATAGTTTAAAGTAATAATATTAATGAATATGAATATTCAATTTTTTTATGAATATTCTGAATAATTTAAAATAATATTTTTATTTACTATTTTTTCTCACTTGCTTCTTTTCTTGCTTGAAGTTTAGCTTGAAAATCAGGATCACTAAATATTGATCCAGATGATGGTGGTTTTGCTGATGGTGGTTTTGCTGATGGTGGTTTTGCTGATGGTGGTCCTCCAGATACTACCGCTACTGGCTTTGGAGATGGTGGTGGAGGGGGTGGAGGTGG
>JACCED010708651.1_pt1 | contig 16242 bp, 17 predicted proteins | sample 7455021 | NCBI WGS metagenome assembly JACCED01 (sample SAMN15323456, study PRJNA562643) | freshwater metagenome | isolation source: river surface water | place: USA:Blue River Watershed | collected 2017-08-19 | reverse complement strand
GGGCGCGCGGACCAACTGCGCGCCCTTTTCACACGCATGAAACAAGGTTGACTGGAGGATAGATTGGCGAAGTTCCTCGATCTCGCCAGCGCCGTCTCTGAGATGGTGCATGATGGTGATGTTGTTGCCATGGAAGGGTTCACACATCTGATCCCCTTCGCGGCAGGTCATGAAGTGATCCGGCAGAAAAAGCGCGATCTGACGCTCATCCGCATGACGCCTGACCTGATCTATGACCAGTTGATCGGCATGGGCTGCGCCAAGAAACTAATTTTCTCCTGGGGCGGCAATCCGGGTGTCGGTTCGACGCATCGCATCCGTGACGCTGTTGAGAATGGTTGGCCGAACCAGCTCGCCATCGAGGAACATTCTCACGCGGCCATGGCCAATGCTTACGAAGCGGGTGCTGCCAATCTGCCTTTCGCGATGTTGCGTGGCTATATCGGCGTTGATCTGCCCAAGGTGAATGATCGCATCAAGTCGATCACCTGCCCCTATACAGGTGAGAAGCTCGCAACCGTGCCCGCTATTCGCCCTGACGTCGGCATCATTCACGCGCTGCGCGCTGATCGCGAAGGCAATGTGTTGCTGGAAGGCATTACCGGTTGCCAGAAGGAAGTGGTGCTTGCCTCCAAGCGCACGATTGTGACGGTGGAAGAGATTGTGGATGATCTCAACACAACCTCTCCCAACTCCGTCGTCTTGCCGAGCTGGACGATTGGCGCTGTGGTCTGCGTGCCGGGTGGTGCGCATCCGTCTTATGCGCATGGCTATTACAAACGCGATAACTCCTTCTACATCGCCTGGGACAAGATCTCGCGCGACCGCGAAGGCTTCTTGGCCTGGATGGAAGAGAATGTGATGAAGAAAGGGCCTGACGCTTTCGCTGTTCATGCCAAGGGGAGGGCTGCGTAATGGCTGACTTCACCCGCAATGAAATGATGACGATTGCCGCAGCCCGCGCGCTGCGCAATGAGGATGTTTGCTTCGTCGGCATTGGCGCACCCTCGGCTGCCTGCAATCTCGCGCGTCTCACCCATGCGCCTGACATCACGCTCATCTATGAATCCGGCACCATCGCGACCAAGCCCAATGTGCTGCCGCTCTCGATTGGTGACGGGGAGTTATGCGACACTGCGCTGACCACTGTGAGTGTGCCAGAGATGTTCCGCTATTGGCTCCAAGGCGGGCGTATTTCGGTTGGCTTTCTGGGTGGCGCACAGATTGATCGCTTTGCTAATGTCAACACGACTGTGGTGGGCGACTATCACAAGCCGAAAGTGCGTCTGCCCGGCGGTGGCGGTGCACCAGAGATTGCGACCAATTGCGGCGAGACCTTCATCATCATGGCGATGGGCAAGCGTGCCTTCATGGACAAGCTGCCCTTCATTACCTCCATGGGTCATGGCCCCACCGGCAAGGAACGCGAACAACTTGGCGTGCGCAGCAAAGGCCCGACCCGCCTCATCACCGACCTTTGCATCTTTGAACCCGATGCAAAGACCAATGAGATGACCGTGACGTCGATCCATCCGGGTGCGACGCGTGAGGAGATCATCGAGAATTGCGGCTGGTCGCCGCGCTTTGCTGCCAATGTCAGCGAAACACCTGCGCCCACTGCAAGGGAACTCGAAGTGCTGCGCGATATTCAGGCGCGCACCAAGGCCGCTCACGGTGCCTAAGGCTGACGGAGGTTTCTGATGCATGTTCAGGTAGGCATCATTGGTGCAGGTCCGGCAGGGCTTCTGCTCGCGCGCATGTTGCATTTGCAGGGCATCTCTTGCGCCATCATCGAATCCCGCAGCCGGGCCTATGCCGAAGGGCGCGTGCGCGCCGGCCTGCTGGAGCAGGGCTCTGTCGATCTCATCACGCAGACTGGCATGGGCGAACGCCTCCATAAAGAAGCTCTGGTGCATGATGGGATCGAACTCATCTTCAATGGTGAGCGTCACCGCATCGACATGCATGAGTTGACCGGGCGTCGCGTTTATATCTACGGCCAACAGGAAGCCGTGAAAGATATGATCGCGATCAATCTTGCAGCGGGTGTGCCGATCTATTTCGAGGCGGAAGCCCATAAGCTCGAAGGGATTGATGGAACCAAGCCCACAATCCGCTATCGCTATCAGGGCAAGGAAGACACTCTGACTTGCGACTATGTTGCGGGTTGCGATGGCTTCCATGGCATCTGCCGCGATGCAATTCCCCCCTCTTTGTTCAAGGGGCATGACCGCATCTATCCCTTCGGCTGGCTCGGCATCATGGCGGAGGCCAAGCCTACTTGTGATGAATTGCTCTATTGCCGACACGATCGCGGCTTTGCGCTCTTCACCATGCGTTCGGAAACCGTGTCACGTTGCTATCTGCAAGTGCCGCCGGATGAGAATGCTGATGATTGGTCAGATGATCGCATCTGGAATGAGTTTGATATCCGCCTCGGTCGTCATGAAGGGCTCACGCTCAGCACGGGCAAGATCACGCTCAAGGGTGTGACCGCCATGCGCAGCTATGTCGCTGAGCCCATGCAATATGGCCGTATGTTCATCGCAGGAGATGCTGCCCATATCGTGCCGCCGACAGGTGCCAAGGGCATGAATCTGGCCATTGCGGATATCTATGTCCTCGCGCATGCGCTGACCGCCTTCTACAAGCAAAATGACGGTAGCCGGCTCGAACGTTATGGTGAGACTTGCCTGAGGCGCGTATGGCGTGCGCAGCATTTCTCATGGTGGATGACCTCCATGCTGCACATCATGCCCGATGGCAGCGCATTTGATCATCGCCGCCAGCTTGCCGAGCTTTATGCCGTGGCAACTTCGCGCGCCGGCCAAACCCTGCTGGCTGAGAATTACGTCGGACTGCCTTTCGAGGATTGAGCGGTCACAACTTGATCAGTGCCTCGGCCCCGCGTTATTTTGGGGCTGAGGACAATTTCCATGACCATGGATGACCGCAGCACAGGCGCAAAGAGCGGGAAGGGCAAAGGCTCCGCTCTGCCTCCGCTCGCGCGCGAGGATGATACGGATTACGAGCATCGTCACTTTGTGAATTTGGTTGCCATGGCCTTTTTGCTGGCCATTGCTGTGGCGCTGATCTGGACCGTTCACGCGATGGAAGAGAACGAGAAGCTGCAGCGTTGCTTGAATGCTGGTCGGCGCGACTGTGTGAAGATCGACGCGCCGACCAATGTCGGTGTAAGGGCGCCCGTGCGTTAGGTCGCTGCGCCCTCTTCCGCCTCCGGCACAGCACGGCGGCGCAGCAACACTGCGATGGCAAGCACGATGGCAACACCCGCAATACCACCAGCCATGTGGTTGAGCAGCAGCTGCTGATCAGCAAAGAGCTTCATCCAGCCCGGATCTTCGACGATCAGCGTGCCCGCAATCCAGCCAAGCAAACCAGCGCCCGCCCAGACGAGGAGCGGGAAACGCTGGAGCAGCGTGATGATAAGCGTCGCACCAAAGATGATCAGCGGCACGGACAGGACGAGGCCGAAGATGATCAGCGGCATCGAGTCCTTTGCGGCGGCCGCGATGGCGATGACATTGTCGAGCGACATGACCATGTCAGCCACGGCAACGGTGCGCACGGCATTCCAGATCGTGTCGGATTCCTTCACATGTGACTCATCCGTTTCGTCGGTGAGCAACTTCACCGCGACCCAGAAGAGCAGCACGCCGCCAACCAGCTTCAGATAAGGGATCTGCAACAGGGTCACGACGATGAGCGTGAAGATGATGCGCAGGCCGACAGCCGCCCCTGCGCCCAGCATCACGCCGATCTTGCGCTCACGCGGGGGCAAGGCGCGGCAGGCGAGCGCAATCACCAGCGCATTGTCACCGGACAGGAGAATGTTGATCCAGATGATCTGGAGCAGTTGCAATGCAAAGGTGGTGTCCAAGGCTCTTCCCCTCTTTCGAATGTTGCCCGGACCATGCCGCGAGGGGGTGGTGAGGTCAAGCCTTTCACCGTTCATTCCCTGCCGTATAAACACGGTGTTGAACGGCAAGTTGCACAATTCCGGCGGAAATGGCTTTCGCCATGGACGAAACGGGCAGCGCGGGACGAGGCGGAGGGACATGGATGAAGCCCGCAAGTCCGTCAAATTGGCCAAGCGTCAGATAAAGGGTCTGATTGCAAACATAGTCCCCCGCATCCTGCGACAGGCGGGTCGGGCCGTGCTGGTGCAAGGCCGCCGCCAACCGCTGCGCATCCCAGCGCGCTGGCCGCGTCGAGGGGCCCTGCATGTCGATCTGCGCCAGACCGGCCACCCGACGACCGGCATCCGGCCGCAAAAGGCTCAGGCGGTTCAAGGCCCTGAGTTCCACGCTCAAATGCCGGCGCCGGCCTGCCAGACCAAGATGGAGGACGATGTCCGGCTGCGCCTCCAGCAAGGCAGCGCTCAGGACCGGTCCCACCTCTGCAAAGCGCACCGGCAGCACCCGCAGATCCAGACTGATGCCAAGCCGGGTGAGGCGGCGGGCATGAACCTGTCGCAGCTCTTGCAGAATGGCGAGGGTGGGGTTGCGCGGCGCGCCGGGAAAGGCACCGAAACCTGTCACCAGCATGTGAGGCAAAAGCGGCTCCTTCAGCAAAACAGGTGGAGCGTCCTATTCCCGACACTTTCGCCTGCACAACTGGGCATATTGAGTCGCCCCTTTAACCTTTCGTCAAGCAATGGACTGCTTGATGCAGGCCCCCACGAGGGAGACTTCACCCATTGGAGGAGCAGCCATGAGCCTGGGCCGTTTGCCCCGGATCGCATCCCTGTCAGCCCTGCGCAACCTCGCAGGAGCCTTTCTCATGGGCGTGACCCTGTCGGGCTGCATGGGCGGCTTCAGCAGCATGAATTCCGGCTCCTTTCTGGCGGTGCCCAGCAATAATTCCGTGACGATGTTTGTGGCCTCGACGCGGCGCGATGATCGCCAGATTGGCGAAGCCATCACCAATGATGGCGTGCATCATTCCCTCATCATGATGAGCGTGCCACCCGGTCACCGTCCCGGCGTGATTGAGACGCCCTTTTTCGGCAAGGCCACGCGCGAAAAGCACATCGTCCAGACGGGCGGGCGCGTGTTGACTAGCGAACGTTTCAAGCAGGAACTTGCGACCCATTTGTCAGGACGCATCGGCACCAATCGAGATGTGCTGCTTTATGTCCATGGCTTCAACACGAGCCTTGATGAAGCACGCAATCGCCTGACGCAGATTGTCTATGATGCGCGCTTCGGTGGCGTGCCCGTGCTCTTTACCTGGCCCTCCAAGTCAACCTTGTTTGGTTATGTCTCGGACAAGGACCAGGCAACAGCCTCGCGCGATGCCTTGCAGACCTTGATGCGGGATCTTTCGCAACTGCCAGGTGTTGGGCGCGTACATGTGCTTGCGCATTCGATGGGCTCCTGGCTTGCCATGGAAGCATTGCGTGAGAATGCGATTGCCGGTCGCCCTGACCTCAATGGCAAGCTGGGCGATGTGATGTTGGCGGCGCCCGATATTGATCTGGCTGTCTTCCGTCAGCAGATTGCGCGTTTGCCCAATACGCGCGTATCCATCTTCGTGTCGCGGGCTGACCGTGCGCTCTCGCTGTCAAGCCGCATTGCGGGGGACCGCCCGCGCGTGGGGGCACTTGATCCAAACAATCCACGCGATGCAGCGCAACTGCAGGAACTCGGCGTGCGCGTTTATGATTTGAGCAGCTTCTCGGCTGGCCTGATTGGTCATGCAGCCTATGCAGATACACCCGATGTCATTCGCTCCATTGGCGCGCAATTGTCGGAACCACGCAAGGAAGAAGCGGGATCTGTTGCGGTGATTGATGCGCGTGGACAGGCCGATACTGCCCTTCAAACGCAAACACCCGCAAAGCCTGAAAGCCCTGCGGGTGTGCCACTGCAACCGATGCAGTGAGATTAGTCGTTCCGCTCGCGCTCGACAGGCTGCGAGAAGAGCGCGGAGAAGAAGCCGCCCAGACCTGCGGTCTGTTGCACATCTTCCACTGCTGCATAGGCCGTCATCTCTGGTTGCTTGACCAGTGATGGAGACTGCGCCGTGCGCAGATTGTTGTGAATGCCCTTGGCCTTTGCGTGATAGTAATAGCCGCTGGCATAAAGCTGCACAGCGCGCTGTTCACTGCCATTGGCGAGCCGCCATGCATTGGCAAGATAGGGCACCGCATAGGTCAGATTGGTGTCGATATCGAATAGACCCCTCGCCTCACCTTTGTAGCCCATGGACTTGGCGGTCGCGTAAGAGATCTGCATCAGACCATAATAGAGGCGATTATGCGCATGCGGACGATAACCGCTTTCGCGCTTGATGACTCGATGAATGAGGCTTTCCGGAACACCGTGCTGGGCCGCATAACGCTTCACCGCATCATTAATGCGCGCGCGTTCTGGCGTCTCAGCACCGGCAGCACTCGCGAGGGTCAGCGTGACGAGACACGCTGCGATCGTGGGCTTGAGCATGAAAACTCCTTTCGCCTGACGGCTTAGGCACTCAGAATATGGCCTGATGATGGCACAGCTGGATTAACGTTTCGCTCACGTTGAAAGGGCCGCAAGCACGCGCGCCCAGCTGCGAGTCCCCTTTTTGAAGGAATTCAGCTCATATTTCTCGTTTGGAGAGTGGATTTTATCGTCATCGAGTCCGAAACCGATCATCAAGGCATCCATTCCAAGGCTACGCTTGAAATCGCCCACAATCGGGATCGAACCACCAGAGCCGCCCAAAACGGGTTCGATACCCCATTCTTGCTGAAGCGCTCGGCGCGCGCGACTCAGTGCTTCAGAGGCGAAAGGCAAGGTGAGTGCGGGCGAAGCACCATGACGAATGAATTCTGCACGGCAATCACTCGGCAATCGGTCGCGCACAAAAGCACGGAAACTGTTGAGCACCGCTTCAGGATCCTGCTTGCCCACGAGACGAAACGAGAATTTTGCGCTTGCCTGCGCGGGCAATACTGTCTTTGAACCGGCCCCCGTATAGCCCCCGATGATGCCATTCACATCGCAAGTGGGGCGTGACCAGATCATCTCCAGCACCGAACGCCCCTGTTCGCCAGCGGGAACAGCGAGGCCAAGGTCATCCATGAAGCTGCGCTCGTCGAGACCAAGCGCACGCCATTGATCGCGGATCTCTTCGGGCAATTCTTCTACGCCATCATAAAAGCCGGGCAGCGTGATGCGGCCCTGAGCATCGCGCAGATCAGCAATGATCTTTGACAGGACATGGATGGGATTGATGGCAGCACCCCCAAACAGTCCCGAATGCAAATCCCGCGCAGCGCCCTTGATGATGACTTCTTCCAATGCCAGCCCACGCAACATCGTGGTGATCATGGGGGTTGATGCGTTCCACATATTTGTATCGCAAAGCATGGCGAGATCAGCGACGAGGTCTTTTTTGTTCTCGGCCAAAAATGCAGGCAGCGACGGCGAGCCACATTCTTCCTCGCCCTCGAACAAAATAGTGATGTCGCAGGGCAACTCACCGGTTTCGATGAAAGCGCGGCAGGCTTCCACAAAGGTCATCAGTTGCCCTTTGTCATCGGCTGCGCCGCGGGCGACGATCTGGCGACCATTTTGCGCATCCACCAAACGTGGCGCGAAAGGATCGCTCTCCCACAAGTCAAGCGGATCAGCAGGCTGCACATCATAGTGACCATAGAAGAGCACATGGGGCACATCGCGGCGCTTGGCTTTGGCATGAGCCACAACCATCGGATGGCCTGCGGTTGGTCGGATGCTGGCTGCGAAGCCAAGCTCGCTTAATTCGCGCTGCAACCATTGCGCCGCCTTCAGACATTCATCCTTGAACGCCGAGTCGGCAGAGATGGAACGGATCTCCAGCAGGCTGAACAAACGTCTCAGCGCGCCATCCTGATTGGCGTCGATGCGGTCAAGGACATCGTCAAGCTTTGCCATGGTCTGCTCCGGGCTTTGCAGGACATGTAGCGCAGCCGGAGATTCGTTCAAACCTGCGTGGAGCCATTGGCCTGACCGATGCAATGCACTAGCCTGTCGGAAGACCTAACGAGGATCCAATGGACGAACTTATTGCACGCATCTCCACCACAGCCAGCATTGATGCTGGCCTTGCTCGGCAGGCGCTGGGCGAAATCTTTGCATTTCTGCAAAAAGAGGCCGATCCCGCTGCATTGCAGGCATTGCTGGAGAAAATCCCCGGCGCCAGTGAGGCGGAGTTACCGCAGGAGGAGAGTGGCGGCGGGCTTGGCGGCCTGCTGGGCGCTCTGGGCGGTGGCGGCTTGATGGGATTGGCCGGCAAGCTCATGGGACTGGGCCTGGGCATGGGCGAAATACAGTCCGTTGGCCGCGAGCTGTTCAACTATGCAAGAGAACAAGCCGGCGATGAAGCTGTACGCAAGGTGACGGATTCGGTGCCGGGCTTGAGTACGCTGATTTGAGGTTAGCCTCTCCGCCTCCCAAAAAGGGCTTCTGCTTCTCCCATAGGGAGAAGCTGTCGGCGGATGCCGACTGATGAGGGGTTACGTTCTCTCATAACTAAGTCTCGATCCCCGCATCCGCGGGCACCTTCTCCCAATGGGAGAAGGACAACACCCTCCCCCTCAAATCGGCTTCGCGTCAATCAGCACAAACGCAATGCGGCACACTTCCGTGCCTCGATTCACCCATGCATGGTTGGTGCCTTGCTGCACAAGCACATCGCCCGCCTTCAGATGGATTTCGCTATCATCAAGCAGCATGTCGATCTCGCCTTGCAAAATGATGGCGTAGTCGATTGTGCGGGTGCGATGCATGAAAGGGTGACGCGGGGGAAGGCCACGAATTTCTGGCTCATGTGACAATTCCTTCATGCGATGGCTGGCATCCATCTTTTCCATCTCAGGCGTCACAGGCGGATAATCGAGAATACGAAACACCGAACCGCTCGGCAAAGGTGATGTACCAATCTTGATGGCACCACGATCAACGGAACCCGAAATATCTGCCGGGCATTGGTCCGTGGTCCAGATCAGATTGGCAACGTTGTTTTTCCCCGGTCGAACGGCGCGATTTGGATTTTCGCTGTCAAATAGAACAACAGCCTTGCCGTCTTCATTCACGGTTGTGACAACGCGGCGCACCCGGCCCTCTGGAATAATTGACATGACTGGTCCTCCCCACAGGCCCAAGCTGAATGACAGAATGATAACTGTAAAGGTCAGATGATACTGTCCACATCTGCCACAGAAAGCGGCTTGTGCAGAAAATGCGAATAGGGTTTCATCGCACCAACAGGTCCGCGCGTCGGACGCGCAGGATTTGAGGAGACAACCATGGCACGGCCGACGCAGGCCACTGCGGCAAGGCAGAGGGAGGCTGGTGCCCATTCCGGCAACGGTCTTGATGCGCGCGTTGACCAAAGCTCCATCGAGGCCGTGGACCGGGCAGCGCGTATTCTGGCTGCGCTTGCCGCATCAGGCCGCGAGTCGAGCTTGCTGGAAGTTGCCAGCCGCTCAGAGCTGTCCAAGCCCACCACCTTTCGCATTCTGGCCACGCTGATGAGCGAAGGGCTCGTCACGCAAAATGATGAAACCTCGAATTATCGGCTTGGCACCTTGCCGCTGGATTTCGCGCAGGCAGTGCTTGATGGCCTGCCGGTGCGCAAGATCGCGCGCCCCTTCATGCAGGCTGTGCGCGACAAGGTGAATGAATCCGTCGTGCTCTCGGTGCGGCAGGGTGACTTCCGCGTCAATGTCGATCTGATTGAGGCGGTGAATGCCATTGGCCACACGCAACAGATCGGCGTGCCGATCCCCCTTTATGCGGGTGCCGCCAGCCGCGTGTTTCTGGCTGATCTGAGCCTTGATGAGCTCGATGCCTATCTGGCGCGAACCGAACTTGTGGCCTTCTCACCAACCACCATTTCCGAGCGCGAAAAGCTGCTCGACGAAGTGGCCCGCGTCAGGCGCGATGGCTTTGCGCGCAGTGCAGCGGAATTTACCGTGGGGAGCGTGGCTGTGGCTTGTCTGGTGCGTGCCCCCTCAGGGGAGGGGTTGGCCTCCATGCATGTCTCGGTGCCGCGCAGCCGCGCCAGCGAGGAGCTGCTGAACCGGGCGGCAGAGGCGCTCAAGGCGGGGGCAGCCGGTCTGGAGCAGGAAATCGCCCAGAGGGGCTAGATTTCTACGACCTTCTGACTGTGGCACTGGCTGCGCCAACATGGCAAAAGATGAGCCATGACCGCACATTCCTTTGCCGACCTCTTTCCGCAAGCCTCCGAGGCCGACTGGCGCGCCCGCGTTGACGGCGTCCTCAAGGGAGCATCCTTTGAAAAGCTGCAATCGCGCAGCTATGACGCCATCCCGGTGGAGCCGCTCTATCAGCGCCTCACGCAAGAGCGCCCGCGTGCCCTGCGCGAGACTGCCGGCGCCTGGGCCGCCTTGGCGCGCGTCGATCAGCCGGACGCTGCTGCCGCGCATCGACAGCTGTTGAATGATCTCGAAAATGGCGCCACTGGCTTGCAAATCGTCTTTGCTGGCGCTGTTGGCGCTTATGGCTTTGGGCTACGCGCTCAGGATTTGGCGCAACTTCTCGACGGCGTCGCGCTTGATGGGCTTGCAGTGGAATGTGATGTCGCAAGCAGGGATCAAGCTCAGGCCCTTGCTGACCTGATTGGCGGCAGCGAAACGGATCCGGCCCATTGCCGCATCTCGTTCGGCCTCAACCCGCTCGGCATGATGCTGCAGCAAGGCGGCAGTGACGTCACCTGGAGCGTGGGCGCGCCGCATTTTGCGCAAGCCGTGAAAGACATCTGCACACGTGGCTTTTCTGGCCCTGTTGCTTGCGCGGATGGGCGCGTGGTGCACGCAGCTGGCGGATCGGAAGCACAAGAGCTTGCTTTCGTGCTTGCTTGCGCGCTGTCCTATCTGCGCGCGCTTGAAGCCTCTGGCCTTGATCTTGATGCCGCGCGCAAGCTGATTGCCTTGCGTGTCGCCTGCGATGCTGACGAAATTCTAGGCGTTGCAAAACTGCGCGCCTTGCGCCGCCTGTGGGCGCGTGTGGAGGAGGCATGTGAGCTGACACCGCACGCCGCGCATATTCATGCCGAGACCGGTCTGCGCATGATGAGCCGTCGCGACCCATGGGTGAATATGTTGCGCACGACTGTTGCCTGTTTCTCGGCAGGACTGGGTGGTGCTGATCGCGTCACTGTTCTGCCCTTCACGCAATCGCTCGGCCTGCCCAATGATTTTGCCCGCCGCATCGCACGCAATACGCAGTCGGTGCTGCTTGAAGAAAGCAATCTGTGGCGCGTGGCTGATCCGGCAGCTGGAGCTGGCTCTTTCGAGACGCTGACGCATCAGCTTTGCGAAGCGGCATGGACATTGTTGCAAGAGATCGAGGCAAATGGCGGGATTGAGCCGATGCTGACCTCTGGCGCATTCCAGCGCAAAGTGAAGGACACGCAAGCCCAACGCGCCAAGGCCATTGCGCGCCGCAAGGATCCGCTGACCGGAACGAGTGAGTTTCCCAATGTCAGCGAAGCACCGGTGGAGGTACTGGCCGCAATGCCTGCTGCGGCGCCGAGCAAGCAGGCTGTGAGCATCGAGCCCCTGCCCGTGCGCCGTGACGCAGAAGCCTATGAAGCCTTGCGCGACCGTGCGGATGACATTGCCAACAAACGCGGCAAGCGTGCCAGCGTGTTCCTCGCCAATCTTGGCCCCATCTCTGCCTTCACGGCACGTACCACTTACGCAAAGAACTTCTTTGAAGCGGGCGGCATTGAAGCGCCGGGCAATGATGGTTTTGAGGATGAGGCTGGTGTGGTCGAAGCCTTCAAAGCCTCTGGCGCCAAAATCGCCTGCCTGTGTTCATCAGATGCGCTTTATGCCGAGCGCGCCATCACCACTGCGCAGGCGCTCGCAAAAGCAGGTGCAAGCCATATCTATCTTGCTGGCCGTCCGGGCGAGATGGAACAGAGTTACAAAGCCGCTGGCATTGGGAGCTTCATCTATGTTGGTTGCGACGTGGTCGCGCTGCTCGATGATGCGCTGAAGCTGGCCTGATGTGAGAGAAGCCATGACGAAGATCCCAGACTTCTCCAAACTTGCTTTTGCCCCCGCTGCAACAGCAGGCAGCGTAGCTGGTGAGCCATGGATGACACCGGAGGAAATTCCGGTGAAGCCGCTTTATACTGCAAGCGATCTCGCAGGCATCGACTTTCTCGACAGCTATCCCGGCATCGCGCCTTTCGTGCGCGGCCCCTATCCCACCATGTATGTCAACCAGCCCTGGACGATCCGCCAATATGCGGGCTTCTCGACGGCTGAAGATTCAAACGCTTTCTATCGCCGCAATCTCGCCGCGGGCCAAAAGGGTCTGTCGGTTGCCTTCGATCTTGCCACTCATCGTGGCTATGATTCTGATCACCCGCGTGTGGCTGGCGATGTTGGCATGGCGGGCGTTGCGATTGATTCAATCTACGACATGCGCACTTTGTTTTCAGGCATTCCGCTTGATCAGATGAGCGTGTCGATGACGATGAATGGCGCGGTGTTGCCAGTGCTCGCGCTTTACATCGTGGCTGCTGAAGAACAGGGCGTGTCGCAAGACAAGCTTTCCGGCACGATTCAGAACGACATCCTCAAAGAATTCATGGTGCGCAACACCTATATCTATCCACCCAAGGATTCGATGCGCATCATTTCGGATATCTTCGCCTATACATCGAAGCATATGCCGAAGTTCAATTCGATCTCGATCTCCGGCTATCACATGCAGGAAGCCGGTGCGACACAAGATCTCGAACTCGCTTACACGCTGGCCGATGGCGTGGAATATATTCGCGCGGGTATCGCCGCTGGCCTGACGGTTGATCAATTTGCACCGCGCCTGTCCTTCTTCTGGGCGGTTGGCATGAACTTCTTTATGGAAGTTGCCAAGCTGCGCGCTGCGCGCCTGTTATGGGCGCGCCTCGTCAAGCAGTTTGAGCCGAAGTCTGAAAAGAGCCTGCCGCTGCGCACCCATTGCCAGACTTCGGGCTGGTCGCTCACCGCGCAAGACGTGTTCAACAATGTTGTGCGCACAACGATTGAAGCCATGGCCGCCACGCAGGGCCATACGCAATCCCTGCACACGAATGCGCTTGACGAAGCGCTCGCCTTGCCAACCGACTTTTCTGCCCGCATTGCACGTAACACACAGCTCTTCCTGCAACAGGAAAGCGGCACGACGCGCATCATTGATCCATGGGGCGGCTCTTATTATGTCGAGCGCCTGACGCAGGACCTCGCAGAACGTGCTTGGGCGCATATTGAAGAAGTGGAAAAGCTCGGCGGCATGGCGAAAGCCATTGATGCCGGCATCCCCAAACTGCGCATCGAAGAAGCTGCCGCCAAAGCGCAGGCGCGCATTGACAGCGGACGACAGGCTGTGATCGGCGTCAATAAATACAAGCTCGCTGATGAAAAACCGATCGACGTGTTGAAGGTCGATAATTCTGCCGTGCGCGCGCAGCAAATCGAAAAGCTGAAGCGCTTGCGCGCCGAGCGCAACGAGACACAAGTGCAGGCGGCCCTGAAAGCTCTGTCAGATGGCGCGAAGGGCGATGGCAATTTGCTCGCGCTGGCCATTGAAGCTGCCCGCGCGAAAGCGACGGTTGGTGAGATTTCGCTTGCGCTGGAAAAGGTCTTTAACCGTCACGTCGCCTCCATTCGCACGATCAAGGGCGTTTATCGTCGTGAGGCGGGCAGCGAGGTTGAAATCATTGACCGCGTTGAAGCCATGACCCGCGCCTTTGCCGAGAATGAAGGCCGCAAGCCGCGCATTCTTGTTGCAAAGGTTGGTCAGGATGGCCATGACCGCGGGCAGAAGGTGATTTCATCGGCCTTTGGTGACCTTGGTTTTGAAGTTGATATCGGCCCGCTCTTCGCAACACCTGAAGAAGCCGTGAAGCAGGCGGTCGAAAACAACGTGCATGTGATCGGCGTGTCGTCGCTGGCTGCAGGTCACTTGACGCTTGTGCCTGAAGTGAAAGCCGCGCTTGAGAAAGCGGGTCGCGGCGACATTCTGATCGTGGTCGGCGGCGTCATCCCGCCGCAAGATTTCGAAGCGCTGCGCCAATCCGGCGCCTCCGCCATCTTCCCCCCCGGCACCGTCATCGCGGAAGCCGCCGAGCAAATCCTCGACGAATTGAATGCGCGTTTGGGCTACGCACAGAAGGATCGGCCTGCGGCGGAGTGAAGTTTGCATCTCACTGCTTTCGAATAGTGTTTTCTTGCTTGATTAAAAGTACCCTTTATGTTACTAATGGAATTGCGCAATTTCGTCCGCCCCGATGGAAGATCGCCTTTTGAAGAGTGGTTTGCTTCGCTGCATGTGGCCGCCGCCGCCAAGGTTACGGTTTCTTTGGCACGGCTGGAGCGAGGCAACGTCTCGAATGTGAAATCGGTTGGCTCAGGTGTGCTCGAACTGCGCATTCACTGGGGACCGGGCTACCGCGTTTATTTCGGGCGCGATGGCGAGCGGCTCACTCTTCTTCTGTGTGGTGGAAGCAAGCGTAGGCAAGAAGACGACATCGCCGAAGCACACGGCTTATGGGCAGAATATAAACCGTTGAAGCGGTCGGAGTAACAAATGGTACTGACAAGAAGCTTCAAAGACCTCATCCAAAAACGCGTCAACGAAGACGACGCCTTTCGCGAAGCGTTGCTGTGCGAGGGTATTGATTGTCTGCTGGCGGGAGATGTTGAAACCGGTAAGACTGTTCTGCGCGATTACATCAATGCGACTGTTGGCTTTGAGCAGCTGGCCGCAGCAGTCAACACTCCGCCAAAGAGCCTGATGCGCATGTTCAGCTCCAGCGGCAATCCGCAAGCACGCAATCTTTTTGCCGTGCTGACTTATCTGCAAAAGCAGGCAGGCGTCTCGCTAAGCGTTGCGGTGAGCAAGGCTTGACACCCATCGACTGCCGACTGCCTAAGCCCGACTGCCCCCATCCCTCCCCAACCCCTTGACTCCCTTCCCAAAGAGGGGAATCTATAAGAACGAAACATGAACAACCGGAGCATTGGGACCGATGTCGCAGGGCGGCAGGGCGGAGCGGGTGGGCTTTTTGCGGGCGGCGATTGCCCGGATTGAGGCGCAGGCACCCCAATTAGAGGGCGTGGCGGCCAAGCCCGCGCCGCGTGGGCGGCTGAGCGAGGTGCTGCCTGCCCGCCCCGGCGACCAGCCGGCCGCTTGCGGCTTTGCCCTGTCTCGCGCGGTGGAGGCCGCCCAGAATCGGCCCGGCCTGATCGTCTGGGTGGTGGAGGATTTTCTCTTTGGCGAGGCCGGCCTGCCCTATGGGCCGGGCCTGCAGCATCTCGGCGTGCCGCTGGAGCGCTTCATTCTGGTGCGCGCACAGACAGCACGCCAAGCCTTATGGGCGATTGAAGAAGCGCTGAAGTCGCGCGCTTGCGCCGCTGTCATTGGTGAGTTGCGCGAAGCGCGGCGCCATTTTGATCTAGCAGCCACACGCCGTTTGCAATTGGCAGCGCGTGCGGGTGCGGGTGAAGCGCTGCTCTTGCATGATGCGCCTTTGCGCGAACTCTCAACCGCTGCCGAATTGCGGTTTGAAATTTCAAGCCGCGCTGCGCTGCGCGTCACATCGGCAGGCAAACGTCGACCCATCCCAACCGATCCTGTCTGGAGCCTCAAGCTGCGCAAACAACGCGGCATGAATGGCACGCTGACGCGTCTCAGCGAAAGCGAACAGGAGATCATCTGGACTATGAAAGGACATCAGCGTGAGCCGCTATCTCTCGCTCCACATCGCCGCCAAAAAATCGCCTGACGCTTTGACACTGACGCCAGCACGTCTGGCTGATTGGTGTCGTCGCTTCACGCCGCTTGCTGCACCCGATGCGCCAGATGGCGCAATGCTCGATATTGCAGGCGCAGCGCATTTATTTGGCGGTGAAGACGCGCTCGCGCAACAGATTGAAACAAGGCTTGCAAAGCTTGGTTTTGAAGCGCGTTGCGCTTTGGCTGATACGCCAGAAGCGGCTTGGGCTTTGGCGCGCTTCAGCCGCTTGCGCACCATTCCGATTGGCGCGGATGAAAAGCAATTGCGTCGGCTGTTGGGTGATTTGCCGGTGGAGGCGTTGCGCATCAGCACAGAGAAAGCCTATGCGCTGTCACAAACCGGCCTGAAGCGCGTCGATGATTTATGGATGCGTCCGCGCGCACCCATTGCCGCGCGTTTTGGTGAAGAGCTCTTTCGCCGCCTTGATGGTCTTAT
>JACCED011534979.1_pt1 | contig 16260 bp, 15 predicted proteins | sample 7455021 | NCBI WGS metagenome assembly JACCED01 (sample SAMN15323456, study PRJNA562643) | freshwater metagenome | isolation source: river surface water | place: USA:Blue River Watershed | collected 2017-08-19 | reverse complement strand
TAATATAATATTTTGGATTGTTGCCATTATTATATAATATAGTAATTATAGCTTTAAATTAACTGTTATTAATAGTGTTATTGTTATTATTAATTTTATTTTCAACTTTTATAATATATATGATAATAATTAAAATAATAACAGTAGTTATAATATTTTTTATTATATTTTATTATCTAAATAAGAAAAAACAAAAATTAAATAATAGAAAAACAAAATTAGTAAAATTAAATAATGCTGATAGAATATTAGATGATAAAAATTTATTAGATATAATTTATAGTATAGAAGGTTATTACTATTATAATCAACAAGCATTTGGCGAATTAATTAAATATCTAGAGTCTTTTTTAGAAATAATAGAATTAATTAGAATAGATGATCACTATAGTACTAATTTGTATGGCAATTTAAGAGATCTTAAAAAATTAATAATAAATACTCTTATTTCTATTGAAATAAAATTACCACCAGAATATAATATTAATGATGTAGTTAATGATATGCAACAAATATTAGACAAATATATAGATGAAGTATATTTAATTCATGAAAATTATATTAAAAGAAAAGGTATGGATCACACAGTTAAAATAATTAAACGAAATGATCTAGATGGTTATAATGGAGATAATAGCATATTTGAACCTAATAAAAAATTATTATTTAATAGAATATAATAACTTAAGTTATTTTTTAATAGTTAATTTAGATACATATATTATATAATTAATGGCTCTTAATCAATCAACAAATGTTAAATATAATTTTAAACGTAACAAAGATCCAGAAATGTGTTACAGACCACCACAAGTAGAATTTACTTATTATCAAATATGTCAATTTCCTAATCCAACAACAAAAAAATACGGAGTAAGAAGAATTAAATTAAATGAACACTATGAAATAATTGATAAAAAAGAAAAAGAGTACGATAAAAAGAAAGTATTAAGATTTACAGAAACTATTCCTGAAAATAAATTTGCTACTTATCCTACTTTTACTATGTCTATGGTTGCATTACCTAGACCAGATCAAATTATTGGTGCTAATTCTGAATTACTCAAATAGATAATTATCTCTGTATTATCATAAGAACTATAGCAAATACTATTAATACTACACCAATATAAAAATAATGTTGTTGTATTTGTGGTTTACAATAATTATCTAAATATTGTATTTTTGAATAATCAACTTGTTCTTCTCTATATGATTTTTTAATCTGTTTTTTATATTCTTCAAAATCCAAGTTAAATAAAGCATTTTGTTTTTTACGTTCAATTTCTTCTGCTGATATAGAACCCATATATATATTAATTAACAATATAAAAAATGAAAAATAAATAAAATATATATATAGCTTAAAGTTAAAATAATATTATAACTATAATATATAAAAAATGTTATACATGGTATGTCCTACATGTGGCGAATTACTCGGAGATAAACAACTTATATATATGAATAAATTAAAAGAATTATGTGATAAACACGATATTAATGACGAGCTTTTATCGCGTGGTTTTGATAAAACACCAGCATTTGTTGAAGAACGTCAAGCATTAATTAAATCTCTATTTAAAAATATTTGCTGTAAGATGCGTGTACTTAATTACGTCGAACTAGTTAAACTTATTAAAGGCTAATTATTTAGAAAAAGAATACTTCTGAAATATTTCAATCAATCTAGTTATTTTATCATCATCTAATTCTAGATTTATATTAACATGTTCTCCTTTTAGAAAATTCAAAAAGTTTAAGTCATATTTATTTTTTCTTTCTTTCATAATATTGTACATTAATAATTGCAATATATATTTTAGATTAATATCCTGAGCAACTTTAATTTCCCATAAATTATCTTGATTATCTATCATATCTATTTCTCCAATTAAATCATAGTTTTCTATTATTTGATTAAAATTTACAAACTCATACTGAGTATTATGAGCAAAATTATATATTTGATCAAACATATCGTTATATAACGCTAACATTAATCTAAATTTATATCCTTTGTTTGATATATGATAATAATGTTGAGTACTAATAGAGTGTTGAAATACTTCACAATAAAATTGTAATTTTTTTAATTTATTAAAATCTGTACATTCTTTATATTTTTTATAATTTTTTTTTATCATATCTAGATTAGAATGAACAAAATCTAAATAATATTTATTTCTGATTACATAACTATATTCGTTAAACTCTAATAAGTTATTTTTATTTTTTATTCTCATTAATATAATATCATTTAGTACTAATGCAGGCAAAGAGTTTTTAATTTTATCAAACTTTTCCCATGTCATATTATCTTTGTGTTTTAATATCCATTCATATGTTTGTTGATTTGTACATTCTATAATATTAACGTTGTTTAATAGATTTCTAATATCTACATAGTCTTTTAATTTAACATTATTTTTTAAATGTATACAATTAACAAATAGAGATTCTGTATATTTACCTAAAAAGATAGGTGATACAAATTCTATTTTTGTAAAATTATAGTCATATATTTTAGTAATATTTTTACTTATATTATCATAATTAATTATTTCTGATAACTCGTATAATATATTTACAGGTACTGATTCTAATATTCTTGTTATTCTATTATCAAACATAATTTCTTTGTTATATTTTAGCGGTGGAAACTTTAGTTCGTTATAATCAGAATCTGATACTAAATCGTAATGTTGTGAATCAATTTCACCAAACCAATGATTTATACTAATAGATTTTTTATTTGATTCAACTATAATAGATAGAGACTCTATAGCTCTCGTAGCAGCAACATATAATAAGTTTCTTTCATCTTGATGTTGTTTTTCTGTAAAAGTATAGTAATTAATTAAACAAGGTTTTGCTCCAATTAATATAACATGCTTCCATTGTAAACCTTTTGATCCACAAATAGTAATTAAAGAACAATAACCAGGAACTGGTTCATATTTTAAATTAGGATTAGCTTCTTCTTTTGATTCATCGTAATATTGTTTAAATTTAATATTATATTTTGATAAAACATTTGATACCATACAAAGACCTGTTGCAGAGTTAATAGTAATTTTACCTTTAATAGGAGATATAATTGCAATATCAGATAGATCTATGTCACCTCCTTTTTCTAATATATCGTGAATAATTAGAATTATTTTTTCATCGATGTGTCCTTCATAGATAATAGGCTTTATATTATTAGGTCCTTTTGATGATATAATTGGATGTGTTTGGTCTGGTCTAAGAGTTTTAGAAAATTCTATAATCTCACTATGAGATCTAAAATTAGTTGTTAGAACAAATTCTAATCCATTAAATTCAATAAAATATTTTGACTCTGAATCTCTAAATTGAAATATATTTTGATTTGGATCTCCTATAAAATTTAATATTACTCCTAATTTTTCTTTTAATAAACTTACGATCTTGAATTGTATATAATTTAGATCCTGTGCCTCGTCAATAAAAATACATTTAATATTATTTAATTTAGTATTTATTTTTAAATCATCTATACTAGTTCTTTCTAGGTATTGCATAAATTTATATGACAATAGCGACACATCTATTTTATTATCATCGTCTATGATGTATTTAGATAGTGCATCTATAGTTGATATAATATTTGGATTAATCATATCATCTTTGTCGACTGATTTAACTCGATTAATTAAATCATTTTGCGCATGTCTACCAAATACTACAACTAGAATATCATTTGTGTTATATATATTATTTTCTATTAAATATATTAGTTTCAAAACTATACATTGTGTCTTACCTGATCCGGCACATGCAATTAGTTTTGTATCTGAAATATCATTAAAAGTAATATAATTATATTGTTCCTGAGTAAGCTCATAGCCTTTATATAGCATAAATAAGTTTTATTATTAATATTATAATATTGTTATTATATTAAGTATTTGTCAATTTTTATTTTATTATTCTCTAGAATGCTAAAATAAAAATTAATGATGCTTAAATTATCTTTAGATAATTAAAGCGAATCAATTTTTATTTATTTTCGTTAATTAATTTATATATAATTTATGGATTATTATCAGAAATATCTTAAATATAAAAATAAATATATTTCTCTAAAAAATAGTGTTGGTGGTAAATGTTCTACAATACAAAATTGTAATATATTGAGAAATAAAATAAAAAATATAATAACAACTAACGAATTTAAAAAAATTAATAAATTTAATAAATATACAGACTTTACAGACTTTACAGACTTTACAAAGTCTACAAAGTTTATACAGTTTATAAATTTATTAATAGATAATTTACTTCCTTTTAAAATAGATATATTAATAAATAATGAGTCTAAGCTTATTGAATTATTAAAAAATATTGACGATTCTATTTACATCCATATGAATAGTAAATCTATAACAGATATTAATATGGTACCTATGAAAGATATTAACCAACTAATAATTTTAAAATCCAGACATTTTTAATAATAAAAATCTACGTAGCACTTGCACTCATTGCCTTTCTATATTCAGCACTTCGCAGAGCATTTTTAAAATCTTTTTTCTTTTTATTATTAACAACAATAGATGTTGATTGACGAAACTTTAATTTAAGTGGATCTTGTTCAGCATCAGTATCATTAGGTATTCCTAGTACATTAACTACTACACCGACTCCATGAACAGTTCCTGATCTGTATACAAATGCTTGAAAGTTTTCAATGAATTCTGGCTTTTGTTTAAATTTAAATGTTACTACTGCATATTCTTTAGTTTTAATAGTATCTCGACCATCATTAAGATCTTTGTTTAGAATCATACGAGCAGATTGGCGTGCATTGCCAATTTGTAAATAAGGTGTGTAACCATCTTTAAGAGTTGCAGAATGACTGAATACACTTACTATAGCATCAAAACGCCATGTTAGATATTTATCAACTAGTTTTTTATTTTTAATTAAAATCATACCCTTGCGAACTGTTTTTTTATTAACATCTTTATCAACTGATGCGATTGCAATAGTTATACGATGATGATCATGTGCACTAGTAATTTTTTGATCAATATAATTATTCATTGATTTTACTCTTACTTCTTTAAATTCTTTTCCAAAAAATGGACCCAGATACATAGTATCACCTACATTAATAGTTCCACCACGATTAATACCAGTAATAACTACTCCGATACCCGGAGGATTATAAACCGTGTCGACAAAAAACATATGTTCTGTATTATTAGTAGCATCTTTAAAATATGATTTATCAACATGATTGATAAAACTTTTAATTACGCGATTATTACAACGTTCATCAATTTGTTTAGTCGTATCATTATCAAAATTATTCCACATATTACGAGGTTGTAATACACTAAGAACATCATTTATAAAATCAATGTAATAGCCATTTTTATTAGATACTGTAATTACAGGAATTGATATTTGACGATATTTATCATTGGAATAAATATTTTTAAAATAATTTAGTTTATCTGTCTTATAAGTACCTAAATTATGTTTATCATTATATGGTGAATTAATAAATTCTGCCGATACTTTACCAATATTTTTACAATAAGAATTAATATTTTTCATAGTTTCAGCATAAATATCTTGAGGTGTAATATCATATCTGGTAACTATAATTATAATAGGTATGTTCATACTTAATAGAATAGTAAAATGTTGTTTAGTCATTGGTAGAATACCTTTATTCGCTCCAACAATTAAAAATGCATAATCTGGAAAATGTGCTGAAACACCATAAGCTGTTGTTTTAAAATATTTCTCATGGCCACATAAATCAAAAAGCGTTACTGCTCTATTATTATTTGTTACAAGTGTTTTTGATGCAATACTCGATGTTTTTTTAGTTTCTATTTCATGAGGATGTTTTGCGATACTCATACGAGCACTACCATCACCATCATCTAGTTTACCAGTTGTTAATACACCTACAAACGTAGATTTACCTGAATCGACTGATCCAGCAACTGCAATACCAAGATCAGTTATATATGCTGGAGTGTTATCCATAATTAATATATTATATTTGTTTATTGTTTAATATAATTAATACTATGATTATATTAAGTTATCAATTTTTTTAATCTTTTTAGAGATTAAAAAAATGTTAAGGCTTAAAATAACTCTAAATATATTAATTTAGTATCTAAATGTTTTAGTAAGATTAATATGCGTGTCAGTACTTACGACAGTGTTAATAACACTATTTGGTGATACAATCATATTTTTATCAATACAATCAAGTTTGCTACCATCAAAATAAACAATGTTATTTTCTTTTGTATAGCCAACTAAAGTGTAGAGAACATCACTATCTTTGATGGTAAATTTAGTTCCAGGAGATAGATTAGAAAAATCAGACATTTATATAAGTAATAATTATTTAGTAATTCTTAAATACTAAATAATTATTTTTATCAAAATTTAATTATAATACATATTCTTTTGAATATGTTTGATACCAATTACCTGTAAAAATTATTCTATTTCTTTTTTTATTAGAATCTAATAATTGTATTGAAGTATTATCAAAACGATGAGTGTTTGTTTCATTATATCTATTATATAAAACAATGTGATCAATTAGATATTCTTGACCTAAATCTATTTCTATTTCATTTTTACCTGTATTACCATGATAATAATTACTATCTTCTCTAGGTGCACTTCCATTTACTGCGTTACTTGCTGGCAAAGCACTATCATATGCAGTTCCAATAGTAATACTTACAGCTTTATTTTTTGCAACATTTACACCACCGGTATCATATACTTCAATTTCTTGTATACTCCAATAATTTTCATATGGTATAGCAGAATCAACATTATTACCAACACGTATATATCTTGCTTTATTTTGTTTTTTTAATAAATTACCACTAATATCAAAATTTCCTGCAACTATAGTATTTTTCAAAGTTGTATTACCACTAACATCTAAATTTTCTGTTACTGTAGCATCTTTAATAGTTGTTTTTTTAATTTTTGCATTATTAAATGTTACTGTTCCATCAGTATTAGAATAAACACTTGCTATAGATTGTATAGCTTCGTTAGATAGAGATGGTCCACTACTAGCATCTAAACCTTCGGTTTTTTTATTTTGTAGTAATAAAAATACCAATAATATTAAAATTACAATAATAATTATATGTTTTATTTCTAATTTCATTATAATATTATATTATATAAAAATTGATTTTATTTATAATTTATAATTAATAATCTTAATAACTATAATAAGTGATTATAAATATTATAAATAAGTATAAATATTTTTTAAAAATGTCATTTAGGGATATAAGCATACTATATATATTAATAACGAATATGAATAATATTAAAGATATTTTACAAAAACATAATGGATTTTATCCATGTAAAAATAAAACAGACATAGATGATATTATATCACAAATATCATCAAAATTAAATATTGATAAAAAAGACTTACAAAATGTTATTGCTAAATATTCATATATTTTCAATGAACAACTCGTACTAGATACAAATAATAAAACTAATAATGATTACACTAGTCTTACTAGCTTATTTATGAATTCTAAAATCTTACCAATTCGACACAATGGCGTTAATCCTATTTTTGGACCATTTGGTACTGATTGGATTCACGATGTTCAAAAAGACGACAATGTTAATACACCAGATGTTATTCGTCGTCGGAAACAATTTGAAAAACTATGTTCAATTAAATATCCAGCACAACGATCACCTGAATGGTATGTTCAACGTGATGGTAAGATTACTGCATCTGATGCTGGTGTAGTAATAGGTGAAAATAAATATGAACAACCTTATCGCATGATAGTAAAAAAAACACGAGAAACATTTCAAAATAACGAAGCAACTTATCATGGTAAGAAACATGAAGATATTGCGAAACTAATCTATGAGTACAGAATGAATGTTCACGTTCACGAATTTGGCATGGTTCCACACGAAACAGTTACTTGTATTGGTGCATCGCCCGATGGTATAGTTACACCATATAAAAACGATATGGTACATCTAACAGAATTAGTTGGTCGTATGTTAGAAATTAAAGTACCACTACGACGTCAGATTTGCACAACAGGAGAAATCAAAGGCGATATTTGTCCTATATATTATTGGGATCAAACACAATTACAAATGGAATGTTGTGATCTAGATGAGTGTGACTTTTGGCAATGTACTATTTGCGAATATCCAAATCGCGATCTATTTATTGCAGACACATGTAAATCAGAACCATTTCGATCAAAAACAACATCATTTGAAAAAGGTTGTTTAGTACAACTACTACCATCAGATAAAATAGTCCCTCATAAAGATCCTAATTATCTAAATGTTATTCATGAATATGCTCAATTTATTCATCCACCAAGAATAGAAATGACTCCAGAAGAATGCGATACATGGGTAGAAGAAACATTAAAAAAAATACCAGAAACTCATCCTACTTATTCATATGATAGAACAGTATGGTGGTATCTAAAAGTAGGCCACAACGTTACTATTCAAAGAAATAAACAATGGTTTGCCGATAATAAACATAAATACGAAAAAATGTGGGATGATATTACTCTTATTAGATCAGAACAAGATTACAAAGATATGTTTTTAGGATTTGTAGATGCAACTTCTATTGGTGATAAAGATTATAATCTTGAACCATTAAGAAACAAAATTATATTTGCTTTTATAAATAAACTACATGATTCAGCTAAGTTAACTAATAAAGAAAAATTAACTAATCCAAATAAGTTAACTAAAAATATAAGTAAAAAAATAGTTAATTTTATAACTACATGGAATAATAAATTAAAAGAAATAACTAAAAAAAATATACTAGAAGATAAACTCAATGAACTATTTACAGAGTTTGAAAAAATCTTTTAATCACTTTAAGTTTAAAAATTAGAATTTCTAAAAAATTCTCTTCTTAATTTATTTACTTCTTTATCATTTGGTCCTTTTTCAATTATTTCATCAAAATCTTTATCTTGTAACATATTTAATATAAAATTAATTGAGAATACACCACATTCAGAATTACCAAATTGATGTCTTTTAGAATTATATCTTACATCACTTTTTTTACCAGTATTCTGTTCATAAAATTTACTAAATTTATTCATTAATGCAACTACTCTTTTTTCTGGAGCTGTTCCATAAGAATCATAATAATATATTCTACCATCTTCCATATCCATAAATCCGGCTACCCAATGTGATCCGGATTCATCATGATCATCTAAATTATATATAATACCAAATTTAGTATTTTTATCATTATTTACAGCATCATTTAAATCAAGATCGCTAACACCTTTATATTTTATTTCTTCAAAATCCATAGGTACAGCTCCTAAAAATAAAAATTTTTTATTTATTGGTTCATACTGTTCCATAACTTGATTAATATCAAAAGTGTTTAACCACTTAAATTGTCCAGCTGGACCTTCTGGTCTTAAAGTAAATTTTTCTAATTGTAATTTCATAGTTTCATTCATGTGTTTTATAAAATCTTGTTGCGTCCAACATACTTGACTATTACATTGTTTACTTACTTCTCCTATTTTTTTTAATAAATATTTTTTATATCTTCTTGGATGTAACACTTCTTTTTTACAAGATAATCTAATTTGTTTATCGTGATTTGCTTTATTATATGCTTTAACCATTTCAACTAATACTGGTAATGTTATACAAGATCCAGCTTCAAATTTTAAACCAGGAGCACACTTCTTATCTTCTATTTTTTTTGCTTCTACCTTTTCAGTACTTATACTATCAATTTTATCAGTATTAAGACAAACATTATTATTATCCTCCATATAATAAAAAAAAGAGAAAATATTTTATATAAAATTATTTTTTCATAAGTTTATCCAACTCTTGAATATTAATATTATCAAAATCATCATCTAATATATAATATTTTCCATCAACAAAAAAGCCGTTAAATACCAAATATTTATCTAGAATTAATCCATATGGATCAACATATAAATCTTTACTATTGTGTACATATTTAGTAAATATATATTTATTAATATAATTATTTTTATCAAACACATGAGCAACTATTTCATCTTTACTTTTTTTTAATTCTGGATACATATCTATAATTATATCTATAACTTTCATTTTATGCTCTCGAAGCGTCATAGATTTTATGGGAGGTTTAGTAGAACTCATTATTGTTATTGTATTATAATAACAACAAATATATAATATAAACATAAATTTTCATCTTTTTATTCTTTATCACATTCAAATGTTAATACAAAATTTATTTTCTTTCCTTGAAAATTATGAAAATAACTTTCATCACTTGTATTAATATCTTTTATTTGAATTATTAAACAGTCTAGTTCATCTATAGGAGATTTATCATCGTCATAATTCATTTTAATATTTTTATTACTATCTACAATACAGAAGCATTCTTGTGATATATTTGGAAAAAATACAAATATTTTATCATTGGCTAATGCAGAGGGTGATTCAGATATATATTTAGTTTCAGAGTTATAATTTAAATCTATAAATCCTAAATGTTTCGCAAATGATTCTTCTTGACAATCTAATTCAAAATTATCATCATTTGTATTTTCTAAAATAATTCTATTTTTCTTATCTTTTCTGCAAACTATATTAACATCTGCTAAATTTTCAGTTATACCTTCCATTACTTCATCTAATGTATAATATCCTGGTTCTAATTCTATATTCTTAGTTTCATCTCCTACAATTATTTTAAATTTATTGCATGTTTCATCTATTTTAGGTTGTAATTCTGGTAGTGTTTTTATTTTTAATTTAATATTTGTAATATTTTTATATGTTCTATTATATTTTTCATTAAAATCTATCATAAAATCAGCATAATATTTAGAGTCAAGATCTTTATCTTGTACTATATCTATATTAATTATTTCACGTTTAACTTTATTCTTTGCAGCAGTATTTGTAGCATTTACTTTACTTTTAGATTTTGCTTTAGGTTTATATTCTTCTTCTGATTCTTCAGACTCTTCTGAGCTAGTTTCTTGTTTAATCTTTCGTGTTTGTACTTTATTTGAAAATTTAACGTTCTTTTTTGATTTAGATTTTGTTTTTTTTTCTTCTTCTGATGATTCTTCAGATTCTGATTTTTCTGAACTTTCTTCTGATTCAGATTCTTGTTTTTTACTATGTTTTTTCTTAACATCTTTAACTGCTTTTTTAAGTCCATTTTCTTTATTCATAGCATTTTTTTTCATATCAATAATCATTTTTAATAATTTTTCTTTTTGAGTCATTCCTTCATCTTCAGAATCTTGATCATCATCTTCAGAATCTTGATCTTTCTTTTTAGTAGATCTTCTATTTTCATAACTTGGTAAATCTTTTTTATTTGCTTGTTTTCTAATTTGATTTTCTATTTCTTCCGGTGTCATATATAAAAGAGCTTGTGGGTCTAAACCTATATTTGATGCAATATGATTTCTCATATTACTTACTTTATTAGCTAATTCATTTACATGTTCATTATCATCATCGTTATACATATTGTTTCTGTTTCTATTATTATTATTATTTCTAGTGTTATTATTGTTATTATTATATTGATCATTATTATTATTATTTCGATTAGAATAACCACGTTCTTGTTGCATTTGCATATATCTATTTTCTGGATTACCCCCGTTACCCCCATTTATTTGTCCATTTTGATCATATGCACCAAAATTATCCATTTGACTCATAAATTGTCCACGACCATTATTATTCATACCGCCTCCACCTCCACCGCGCATATTACCACCACCTCCCATACCACCTCCCATACCACCTCCCATACCACCTCCCATACCACCTCCCATATCAGCACCAAATTGACTAAAATTATCGAATCCACCAAATGCACCAAAATCACCTTGTCCCATTTGACCCATTTGATTCATATTATTTTGTGGTTTATCTCTGGAATCACTACCATCTAATCTAAAATTTATTTCAGGAGGTCTTTTATTATTCATACCAAAATTTGGATTATACATAGTAGGATTACCTATATCCCCCATACCACCTCCCATACCACCTCCCATACCACCTCTCATCATATTATCATCCATTTGATTTTGACCACCATCAAATCCTTCGTATTCTCCTTTTCTCATCATCATACGACGTTCTAATTCAGAAGCAATAGTTTTTTTATCTCCGGATTGTATAGCATCATTTATATTTCCAAAATACATTTGATCTCCTAATGTACCATCTGCTCTAATAAATCCACCATTTCCACTAGATGAAAATGATGCATAACCACCTGCATCAGATACAGATCCAAGCTTATCATAATTAGGACCTCCTTTTTGACTATTTTCTTCACGATATTTTGGTCGTTTATCAACTCTTACTTTACGATTACCATAAAGATCCTTTTCTCTTTCCATCTTATAATTGTTTAATTTTTGACCAGTAGTTTTTCCTGTTTGATGAGATCTATACTCGTTTACTGCCATTTTTAAACAATCTGAATTTAATTTTTTAACAATATCTTTTTTACTACCGCTAAGATCGTTTTTATTAATTTCTATTACATTTTTCATTTTCTTACCTAACCAAGTTTTACATGCAGATTGTGCTTGTTGACTTGATCCAATATCTTCAAAAAATGATGTAAATTTTTCACTTAATTTTGATAAGTTTTTATCAGAATAAATAATATTAACTATATCATCCATCTTATATTTAATATAAATTATAATAAAAATTATTTACTTAATACGCATTGCAATATAAAATAATTTATTATTTTAGCATGCAATGAATAATAAAATTATTTATTATTTTAATACGCATTGCAATATAAATTTAATTCACGCAATTAAATAAATTTTAAAATGTTATAATAATATATATAATGAATTATACAAATCCTTCACATTATGCAATAAATATGATGAATTCTGGTCAATCAAATTTTGGTAACTCATATAAACCTAGTCAAAATATGATTCCTCATAGAGATAGTAAAAATCACGGTCATGTAATTCATAATAATATTAATGAAAATATTGTTTCTGAAATAGTTACTGAATATACTGTTCATGTCGATAGTATTGATCGTGATATAAATATATTTCCAAATCCATATAAATTTACTTTATCATTAGGTGGTGTAGCAACACAAACAGGAGTTAATGGTGTTCCTGATCCTAGAATTGATGTAGGATTTAGAAATGTTAAATATGTTAAACTTAAATATTTAATGTTACCGAGACATATTAAATTTGATAGAACTGTTGATATGGGTGGAAATAAATCATATGCACATGCTGTAACTAAATCAACTATACTTTCAAATTATAGATATTTATTAATGAGAATAAAAGAAATTTCAAATGATAAATTATATTCAACAAATGATACTATTAAAAATGATTGTTTTATAATTTATAGAGATTCAAACTATCTCGATGCTATAAATGATTTATGGTTTGCAACTCAACCAACAAAAATATTTTATGATAATGGGTTAAAAAATTTATCAAGAATGACTATTGAAATATTAACACCACAAGGTGAAGAATTAAGAATATTATATGATGGAACAAATAAATTAAATTATACTGAATTAAATACTGATCAAAGTACAGCAGTTCCATCATCAAATTTTTATACTAATTTTAATGAAGCAATACAAACAAATATGGAATTTGAAATTGGTGTATGTGAAAATCAATTAAATACAGAAAAGAATTATAGATAAAATATATAACTAAGTTAACTTAATTAAGAATAGTTAAGAATAGTTAAGAATAGTTAAGAATTGCCGTAATCGTCGTGGCTCCATTAGTTATTAATCTAATATAATTTGGTGCGGCTGTTATATTAAAACCAAAATCATTAACAGATATTGCATAAGTATACTGTGTGTTATAATAAGTTACTCCGTCATTACTAAATTGCAAACATATCGTAACGTTATTGCTAGAAGTTCCATAAATAGTTAAATTTGATGCAGGTGATGATGATAAATTAATTGCATTTGATAATTCATTTGTAATAACTGTTGCATTGTCCCAAAATGTACCAGACCCTCTTGGTTTTACAACATATTGTGTATTATCATTTGTTATATAAGTTACATCGTAAATTCTTTTTGCTGAAGCTACAGCACTAGTAATACTTATTTTAATAAATCTACTTTTAATTATACTTGTTATAGTTGTATTACATGATAAATTATTTATTGTATATGTTTCTGTTATTAATGGTGTACTTGTTGGATCATTTGTATAATAAATAGTTAAAATATCTTCATTTTCTGTATATATATTTATATTTATTACTTTATTTTCTAGATTAGTTTCATATGTTCCCATAAACGGTAATGCTGTATTTCGTAGATAATCATAAGAATTATATTTTGATAACATAATAATTATAATAGATTTATATTATAATTATAACTAAATTAACTAATTTAACAAATTATATATGTGGAATTGGAATTACTTTATCTATTACATATACATCTGCTGATAATTTTAATGGTAAATTATCAACATCTACTCCTACTTTACCTATAGGATATTTTAAATCTAAATCATATACAACATTAGTTTCTGGATTATACCAATAAAATACTGGTTCACTATATTTAATTTTACTATCTTCTTTAGATAATATTTTAACTGCTTTTATTTTAATAACTTTAATTCTTATCATTTTTGAGTTTATACTATTACTACCGTTGTCCATTCTAAAATCATCAATTAAATCATCTTTATATGCTGGACCGATTTGATCATCAAATAATGATTTCTCATCAAATTTAAAACATCTATAATCATTGACTAATAAATTGTGTGCTTTATATAATTCACAATCTATTGCTGCTTCTTTTATAGCATCTTCAAATGATTGTAATAAACCTTCTTTACTGCGAGCAATACTTTCTATAAGTTGATCTGTTGTTATTTTTTTATTTGCTGTTAATCTAATTGATTTATATCTAAATACTTCTACATGACGTTCTGCTTTTGGTAATGCTTTATGTGAACATAAACGAATTGCACGCCCAACCATCTGTTTAATTCTTACTTCGTGCCAATATGGTTCGACTATATGTACTTGACGAGTATTAAAGAGTGATAAACCTTCAGCACCTGCTGGAGAAATCATAATTATTTTAACTATTTCACCATTAATATTTTCTTTAACGTTATATTGTTGAACATTTTTATAACGTTCTTCTTTATCTATTCCACCATGATATTCTATGTATCTAAAACCTGGTATACCACTATTAAGATCTTTAAAACCACTAAATCCAAAATATTTTAAATACATCTTAAATATTTGTAAACCTTCCATAAGAACATAATTTGAGTAAACTAATACTGGCCCAGCCGATCTTAATATATTAATTATTATAGTTAAAAATTTAGGCGATGATGCATATAATGCTTCAAATAAAGATGATTTTTGTTTTTCTGCTTGATAAAATTCAAAAACGTTATGATTATAAGTATCTCTTATTTTTTTAATATCATCTATTATAGTATACTTTTTATCTTTATCTGAAACCATTTTTGATGTTAAATATGAATCAAATGTGCTAATAAATTTATCTACTGTGTTTAAATAATCTGTTACATCATAATATTGTTCATCGTCTTTTTCCATATCTAAATCTCCTTTGTCTATTTTATCTGCTAATTTGAAATTTCTTGGACGTGGACGATTTTCACCATTTACACCTTGTGCCATGGCAGGGAAAACAAAATTACACGATTGTCTTGTATATGACATATAAGTCTGCGATCGTTGTTTACTCTTTTTAGCAATAGAATCTTCTAATTGTTCAAAATAATCATAAATTTCATCTTGATATTTAGACATTGGTACATCAACATATGTTAAAGTTTTACGTGCGAAATAATCAGGTGTTGCACCAACATAATATGATACTAAACCTAAAATACGTCTTTGAAAATTATTCTTTTTTAAAGGATTTAATATTTCTAAACCAGCTCCAGTAGTTGATACATAATATTGATTAAATTGCGCTTCTGATTTAGGAAATATTCCAGGACGTAACATATTAAATAATAATGCTAATTCATATGGCTTATTTACTGATGGAGTAGCTGTTAATAAAACTAATCTAACACCTTCATTTTCTTTCTTATCTTGAATAATATAATCATAAATTGTTTGTGCTCTTTTACC
>JACCED011040045.1_pt1 | contig 16262 bp, 14 predicted proteins | sample 7455021 | NCBI WGS metagenome assembly JACCED01 (sample SAMN15323456, study PRJNA562643) | freshwater metagenome | isolation source: river surface water | place: USA:Blue River Watershed | collected 2017-08-19 | reverse complement strand
TTGTGATTAATTCTCATTCCTATCTATACATCACAAAAAAAGGAACCCAGGTTCCTTTTGAACCTCCTGTTTTAAAAAAATTTTATAAGAAGTTTTTCAAAACTTCTTATAAACCAGTTCTACAAAATCCCTTACCAACCAATTTCATTCACACAGGAAGGTTCGGCTTCAGTCTTTTCAAGAAAGGAACCTAGGGTTCCTTTCGAACCTCCTATTCCCATAAAACTTCTTATAAATTTATTTAAAAAATCTTCTTATAAACCAGTTCTACACGTGAAAGGAAGGTTCAAAAGGAAACCTAGATTTTTTTTCTACCAAATGCCATTCCTCTTCCATATCGATAATCTCTTCTTCCGAATTCTACTATTTTATTGTCTCTTAAAAATTCGTTCCAAACTCTAGTTGGTCCAATTGTCCATTCTGCTTCCCATCCTGGTGTGAAACAAGTATCATCAAAAATAATAATTGTATTTGGTCCAGATAATAAAAGACAATTTTCCATGTCTGCTTTGGCTGTTTCATAATCGTGACCTCCATCAATAAAAATAACGTCAAACCTTTCTTCAGGATTTTCTTCAACAAATTTTTTTACAGTAATCTTACTATCTCCGAGAATGAGAAAATGTCTTCCTGGAAATGTATTTTCTATATATTCTTTAGAATGTAAAACATAATCATGGCTTCCTAAATCAAATGAAAGAAGTGTTGATGATTTATTATTTTCCAAAATAATTTCTGCTGAATGACCACCATTAAAACCTATTTCCATAATTTTGATATTAGGCTTACTTGTTAATAAAATCAAATCATTCATTGCTAATTGACATTCAGATACATTTCCTTCAAATTGGTAAAATCCTCTACTATTCAAGAATTCTGTTATTTTCATTTATTATATAAATATGTATTAAAAAAAATAAAAAAACAACACAGACTTTTTATTATTTAATAATTTTTCGTTTATGCTCTAAAAACATTGGTGTTTGTAATAAAGCCATCTCTTACTAGCAAGTATGCCATAATTCCTATTTTAAAATTGTTCGATTGTAAATGAATGTATTTATCACAATGATGTATTGGAAAAGTTATATTATCTATTTCATAAGAATCATATAAAGAATCCATCATTAAAGGAAGTATAAACCATAAATCATACCCTAGTTTTTTAAGTGCAATTAAAAAATGTGTTGCATTTTGAATATGATTAGGATTTATTTGACTATTATATTGTGAATTTGAAAATTTAAATTCATGATACATTTTGCACAAATACTCAATCTGTTTTTCTTTAGATGGAAACTTTCTTAGACTCGTTTTCACTGTTAAATCACATTCTTTAAATGGATCTTTAAAATATTTTCTTAGAATCTGGAATGTATCAAATGTTGCATAAGCACTTGAATAATATTTAGAACCCCATGGATTATCATTAAATTGATATGTTTTACTTATCATTTGTGTCATCATACTTATATTATTCTTAAAATGTTTAACTACTCTTTCAATGCTCTTTTTCTTATCAGGTGTTGAATCGCTAAAATTAATTCCAGGTGTTAAATAATAAACACAAGACCTTCTGTCGCTAAATATATAAAAACATTCTTTTAATACTGACAATACTTTTGGGTAAAGTATTAATTCATTGAAAAATAGTAGGTATTTATCTGGTGTAGAATGTTCATTTATCTTCATTTCTGTTTTGACTCTTTGGTAAAATGTAAAAAATTGTCCTACGTCTGAATATTTAATATCATCATTCATCTCATAAAATGAGATTATTGTATCTACTTTTCTCATTTTATCAATAAGAATATCTTTATTTGCTTTAATTTTTTCTAATAAAAACATTTGAATTTTTTCTGACATTAGTTGAGGAATCATTGATACACACATCTGTACAATTACAGGATTATTCAAGTATTCATAATACTTCTTAAATTCTTGTCCTTGAACATCACAAAAATCTGCTATAGAAAATTTATTGTTTTTAGATATTGTTTTATTATATTTTTTTTTAGATAATATTTTATTGTATTTTTTAGTTATTTTGATTGATTTTTTATTTTTAGATTTTTTATGATTCGTTGTAACTTTTTTTTTCGTATTTATGGATTTAGAAATTTGTCTAGATATTTTATTTTTTTTAATTATTTTTTTTTTCATAATACTAATAATAAAACATATTTTTTATCATGTAAATGATTTGATTTTTATTGACTTCTCAAATTAAGTCATTCAGATGAAGAACTTCTTGTGTTGAAGATGTAAATTCAAATATATTTTCTGATTCTGTTACAATTGGTTCAGAATCATACATTTCTTCTGTAAGTCTATACACTTCTTCATCAGAAAGAATAACAAATTTTCTTTCTGAACTATTTTCTTGGGACTCTTCAGAATTATTATTTTCTTCATTATCTGATTGTTGTTCTTGAATTTTTTCTTCTTGAATTTTTTCTTCTTCTTTTTTTACTCCATATAGTTCAATAAATTTTTGCATATTTTCAGTAATTTTATATGGAAGCATAATGAAATCTTCTCTAAGAATTTGATTTACTTTCGCTAGAATAGATGGATTATAGTATTCTGAAAAATGTTTATGGTCTCTAACATTCATTGTTTTTGTAGGTGTGTGAAGAATTTGTTTAACTCCCAAATTTTTTAATACAAGTTGAAAATCATCTTCCAAATTCTCAAATCTTCCAATGAAATTAACACCTATTTTTCCTTTTTCATTAATTATATGTTTTACTTGTGGCATAAAAACGTGTATATAATCAACATCGTTACAATATGTTTTAATATTTAAATAATTGTCTAATGGAATTTTATATTTATTAACGTGATACCATCCACTAATAAGTCTATCATATGGATTTCGTATAAAACAAAATTTATAATAAGTATCCCATTTCTTAGAATCCATTCCCATTTTTTTATTGATAAAAGATGATGTTTTATAATAATTTAAAACACCATGAACTTTATTTTCGTAATTAAGGTATCTTGTTGTTTTTTTCTTATTCCTACAAAAAAGGTCATGGTCTGGTCTTCGAATATAATAATTTTTAAATCCATAATGCTTATGTAAAACATAAGAGAGATATGTTCCTCCAGTTTTATGAATATGAATAAAGACTGCTTTTAAATCATGACTTACACTACACATTTATATTAAGACTGTTCTATTTGATTCATTAGAAAACTATTTTTCATTTTGTGCGCTTTACAAAAAAAATATCTTACTCTATAACTAGTCGAAAGATAAATATGAATTGTAAAGAATATTATGAAGAATTTTTACGTCAAAAAAACAATACTCTTTTAAAAGATTATAAAAAAGATTTAGATGATAATAAAAATGTTTTGCAAGTTTCTAAACCAAAGATTGTAAGAAATATTAGTGATTGTAGAAGTTTTTTTGATAATTACTCTAAATGCAAAGAGAATCAATATAAAAAAAACTGTTACCGTTTGTTAGAAACATATAATGATTGTTTGAAAAATACAAAATAAATATTTTTTTCAAAAATCTAAAATAAAAAATAAATTTTAATAAAATTTTATGAGGTTAAACAATTATAGTTTTTCCTTCTTTTTTTTTAGTATGAGAGAAGAAATAAAAGTGCATCATTATGCATGGCAAGATTATCTCATCATTGGACCTGATGAAAAATATTATAGAAAGGATAATCCAGACGAAAAGGCTGTTTGTAAATTTGAAAAAAACATTTTATTCATTACTTGGGATAAATGGGGTGAAGAACTTTTTTTCTTTGATTCTAATCAAGACTGTTATTTCTATTTAAATGAAAAATACTGTTTATTCTACCCTCATATTTTCCAACAAATATTTATTGAAACAAATGATTGGAAAGAGAGTTGTATTATATCTGATGATTGCTCATTTATTTTTCGTTCTGAATCACAAACAGAATATGGTAGTTTTACTTTAGATAAAAATAGATTAGATATTCAATGGAAAAAATGGGGAAAAGAAGAATTCATCTTTTTTCAAGACCATTGGATTGAAAAAAATTTTTTATTTAAAAAATTTAATTATATTTTAATTATTAATTCTTACAATGATTCTGTTATTGAAGAAATAAATAGATTACGAGAATCAATAAAAGAAATAATATTCAAAACGAATAACGAACCAATAAACTCATCAAAAAAAGAAATAAAAAATTTTTCTGATTTAACAACAGTTTGTAAAAAAAAAAATTATGACAACAAAAATGATGATTTAGAACAAGAAAAAATAAAACAATCTATAATAATTAAAATATATGAAGAAGTTTATATTTCCTTAAAAAACTATATTAGTGAATATTTTATTAATAAAGATAACAATGATACTTATGTATTAGAAAAAAATAAATCATTAAAATACAATAAATGTTTTCAATATAAAAATTCATTATTTTTAATTGATTTGGTGTCAGAAAAATGCGATTCATTTACTAAAATAGATGAATTATATATGCCATTTTTAATTATTGAAAAAGAACTTTTAAAAAAATATAATTGTACTGATAAAAAAATATGTATTGTAGGAGACAACAAAGAAAATATTATTTTATTAGATGATGAACGAAGTTTTAGAAAAAATGATAAAATATTAGATTATGTATTTAATGAAGGAAAAGAATTGTTGGTTATTGAAAAATTTATACCTATTCAAGTAGGAGGAAATATTAAATATTTATCCAAACTTGATTTTGATAAATATGTTAAAAAAATAAATATTGTGAGTGATGAAGTGAATGAATTTGAATCTGATTCAGAATCTATATTCGGTTTAATGACTAAAACTGTTTATTATCATACTGAATGGAACATCTTTTTTAATGAAGATTTTATTGAAACAGATACATATTATGTAAAAACAGATTTTGATAATTCGAAAACAATTTTTTTAAATACAGAAGATAAATATTCTTATTATTCACATACAAAAGATAATAATTATTACAATTCTTTAGAAACTTTTATTAAACATCGTTTTGATGGAATGAATCATTTATTTTGTTTTATTAATTGTTTTGAAATAGATGAAAAAAAAATGAACTATCTTTTCTTATTGGAAAAAAAATTTAGATTAAATTTAGTATTTTTAATTTATTCAGATTCTGAAAATAATCTAACTGTCCAATATATACTATTAAAAAAAATATTTGATGAATATGAATTCTACAAATTTATTTATAATCCTAGTTGGACATATTCTATGCAAAGTATCTGTTTTGAAAACAAAAATTTATTGTTAAATAATAAAAATTCATATTTTTTCTTTGATTTATATGATAAAAAGAATGATTTGATCTATTACGAGTATGATTCTTTAGACAAATCAAATAGGTTAATCGGTAACAAAGAAAACATATTTTATGAAAAGTCAATTGAATGGATTGAGAAGTTTCCTAAAAAATGTTTTGGATACGACTCTAAAATTCCTAATTACAATTTCCACACTCTATTTTCAGAATACAAAGATAAGTGGGAGGGGTCGTCATTTTTTGAAGAATGGTCGAGACTTAATCAAGAACATCCCTTATATTCAACAATTTTTAAAAAATTACTTAATTTAGAAGGTGAGAGGAAAATACCAAAAATTTTTCATTTTATATGGATTGGCAAAGAACAATTGCCTATTGTATATCAAGATTATTTTGAATCATGGATAAAAGGACACCCCGATTATATATTTTGTTTCTGGAATGACGATAATATACCTAAATTAGTGTATCAAGAGTTATATGACAAATCAAGTAGATATGCAATGAAAGCCGATATTCTTAGATATGAACTATTAACTATTTTTGGAGGGGTTTATGTTGATTGCGATTTTTTATGTTGTAAAAATATTGATTGTATTATCAATGATAAAAAAGGATTTAGTGCTTATGAAAGTGATGACTACATAGCAATTGGAATAATGGGATTTATGAAACAACATCCATTTTTATTGAAATTATTGAATGTTATACCATTTCATTTAGAACTTTTTAAAGAAGAAAAATATATACCTTTATTGACAGGTCCAGTATTTTTTACTCATATTTGGAAACAATATTTGGAAAATAATATATTGGATGAAAAAGATTTATTTGCTTTTAATCCTGAAACATTTTACGAATATACATATGAAGACAAAATTATTCACAAAAGAATTGAGATTGATGAATCTAAAGAATATCAATATGCTATTCATACGTGGGGACACTCATGGTCTGATGATAAACTTCAAAATCAAATGGTTTTTAAAAAATCATTCAAAAACATTATTCAAACTTTAATGGAAAATAATAATTTAGTGATATTTTGTCCAGAAAATTATTGTAGTTTTTTTATTAAAGAAGATATTTTAAATATTAAAAATAATAAAAATTATGATTCAGAATTATTTAATTCAGAATTATTTGATTCAGAATTATTTAATTCAGAAAAAGATATTTCAAATAGTAATTATAGAAAAAAAATTGTTCATATTATTGGTGTATTTTATAGTGGAGGTATTGAACGTTTATGTTATTATTTTGACAAATATGGAAATCATGATTTGTATGAAATGGTTTTATGTTATATTGGAATGGATAAGGTTTTTTATGTGATAAACCAAATGCAAATGATTGATTATAGAGGTGATATGGAGGCTCTAAATAATTTTTTAATTGATTTCAAACCAGATTTAATCATCGATCATTGCTCAATTTATTTAAATGAAAATAATACAATGTATAAAAACATAGACACTAATAAAGTTCTAACATTTGTACATTCAGCAATATGTTATAAAAAAGATATTAGTAATGAGAATTTAATTATTAAAAAATGTATTCATCTTTATGATGAAAAAGACAAACATAGCAGTTGGGTTGAAAAAGTTTTAGAAAATAAATATGTCATGTTGGGTGCTGAAATGTTGTCTGATGAAGATTCAAAAAATATGACTAAAAAGTATATTGATAAATCTGATAAGTCAAATAAAAAATTATTAACTAAAAGAAAATTTAAAATTGGAATGATTGGAAGAGTTTGTAATGAAAAAATGCCTTTTTCATTTTTAGAAAAATGTATTAAATTTACAAATAAGCATAAAAAATTTGAAGTATTGATTTATGGTGAAAAAAAAAATCCGTTCGAACTTGATTATGAAAAAAAATTTGACAAAATGATCGAAGGAACAAAAATTAAATATATGGGATTTGTTGAACCTGATTCAATTAATAAAGTATATTCTGATATAGACATTTTAATCATTCCTTCTGTCTATGAAACTGGTTCATTCGTTTGTGTCGAAGCATTTGCGTTTGGAATTCCAGTAATGGCCCGCAATGTATATGGATTAAAATATTTAATTGAAAATGATAAAAATGGTTATTTATGTAATGAAGACGAAGATTTTTTTGAAAAATTAAAAGATATTAACTTAACAAAGTTAGAAGAAATGCAAAAATATATTTTCAAAAACTGTCAATACGATATTGTTGATAAAATTTTTGATATGGAAAATATTTTTGAAAATGAGATTGAAATAATTAAAGATAAATCAGTGTGTTTTATTAAAGAAAAAAAACAAAATAGTGATAATGAAGTAATAAAAAAAATAGACTTCAATGATTTAATAACACAAAAAGAAGAAGATTATAATAAAACAAATCAAGGAGAAAAAAATCATAATCAAGTAAAACAAGAAAAAAATATATTTTTAATAACATCGATTATAACTCCTTGTGAAAATCCATTATCCTATTATTTTTTACGAAGTGTTTTTACACCTGAACAAAGATACATTCAAACATTGAAATCAATTAATTCTATAAGAAACTATTATCCTGATGCAGTAATTTATTGGATTGAAGGTTCTTTTGTTGAAGAATCATTTGAAAAAGAGATAAAACAAAAAGTTGAATATTATTTAAATGTATATGAAGAAAACAAAGATGAATTAAATAGTGAATTTAAAGGATTGGGTGAAAGAATACTTATTTTGAAAGGACTTGAATACATTTTTGAACAACAGAAAGAAAAAGATTTCTCTTTTAATTTATACAAATTATCAGGTAGATACTATTTAAACAATGAATTTGATGTTAATCAGTTTAAAAGTTCAGGAAAAAGTACTTTCAAAATGTGGGAAGACCATAAGTCATTTACATCAATATTTTATAAAATAGTGAGTAAAGATATTCTATTTTTTTATCAAATCTTGTCTGAAGGATATGATTTTTTATCTAGAGGAAAAAGTATGGAAGAATGTTTGTACAAAGGATTTTTTATAAATACATTTGACCATATTCATAATGTTGATAAATGCAATGTCAGTGGATATCTTTCCACAGAAGGATATTTTTTTAAAGTTTAATTAAATGTGTAATGATGTAAAAGTTTAGAATCTATCTTAAATATCTAAAAAATGAATATGAAAAAAGATTTCGATATTAATAATTTTAATAATTATTCTAATATTTCAAAAACAAAAAAAGAATGTATCACTTTTGTTATTCCATCTATTGGAAGACAAACCCTTCAAAACACAATTGAAAGTATAATGGCTCAAACAGTTAGTGATTGGAAAGTAGTAATTGTTATGGATGGTGTGTATTGTCCTTATTGTTGGGAAGACGAAAGAATTCGAATATATAAAATTGCAAAATCAGGTGAAAATGTGAATCATGCAGGAAATGTTCGAAACTTTGGAATACAACAAGTTAAAAGCGAATGGATCGCATTTTTAGATGATGACGACATTATTCATCCAAAATATATTGAAACATTTTGGAATGAAATTGATGGTAAAGAGATTGATGTTTTTATTTTTAGAATGAAATTGGGTGAAAGAATTGTTCCTTCTTTTCAACAAAAAGATATTGTTCCTTTTGATGTTGGAATAAGTTTTTTAGTTAGAAAATCAATATTAGAAAAAAATAATATCAAATTTGTACCAGACGGAATGGAGGACTATTTCTTTTTACAACAATGTAAAGAGAAAAAATGTGTAATATTCTTATCTAAATATGTAATGTATTATGTGAAAGAATCAATTATTGATGAAGTTGATGTGGATGATTTTGAATCAAATATTATTTCAGAAAAAATATCTGTCAAAAATAAATTTTTATTAATGACTTACGAATTAATTAATTTGTTGGCTTGCTAGGTTGTTTATTGGCTTTCTAGGTTGTTTATCGACTTGTTTATCTTCTAGGCTTGAAAAACTGTTTTGTTGTTTGTTTTTGAACTTGTTCTTCTGAATCTGATTCATCATCTTCTTCTGATGAAGAGTCATTTGTTTTATTCATATTGTCTTTTGAATTATTCTCAACTTCCAAACTTTTTTGATAAACCTGTTCTTCAGATTCATTCACATAATCCATAAATTTTACTTTTTTATTGTATTGTGCTTCAATCATATCCTCATTAAAATCATCAATTGAAGCATTATCGTTGTCATCATCATTATTATCTTCTTCTTCTAATTCAGTATCTGAACAAATGATTATGTCTGATTCTGATCTTTTTGGTAATAAACCGCTCTTCTTTTGAGTATTCAGAATAATATGGGTATCAGACGAAATAAGTTCAAATACCCCATTGAGATGATGAAACACTACACCTGATTCTAAATCAAATATATGATACTGACTAAATTCTGATTCTGATGGTAGATTACACAAATCCATACTAACTAATCCAATCATTCCTGAATCGACTAAATAAGTATGTTTCTCATTATCTTTGTATATTCCATCGCCACAAATGGCTGGAAATATCCAAAATGGTTTATCTAAAATTGTGTGTAGTCCTGGTTCATATTTATATATCTCTCCCCAATAATAATGATATACTTGGTTTGAACAAACAAATGAAGGGTCTCCAAAAAAATATTTTCCTGCTGGTAATGTATCAAACATAGTTGGATGAATATAGATGGTTAAATATAGTTATCTAATTAAATAGTTATAAATGCTATTATTTATTGTTAAATTATTTATTATAATACAAAAAAGATATCTTTAATTAGAGAAATTATATTTCAATTTTTTTGTTTTTATTAAAAAAACGAAAAACTATGAAAAGATATAAATAGTTATGTTGATAGTTATGTCAATTGTTATTATAATTGGATATTATTTTATTGCATATTATTTTAATTAACATTATTTTAATTGTCCTGGTTTAGGTACAAAATAAGCAACTTTTGCATACCTTCCTAAAGATGGATTATAGATCCAATACATTCCATTTAGTTTCACAACTTGTCCTAAGTTTCTCATAACTTGTGGATTAGAATATACCCACTTTTGGTATAGTTTTTTTAATCCAGGTGGAAGGTTTTCTTTATTGTTTAATATATAACTTATTTGTTGATAATTAAGAGTTGACATTTATTTATAATATAAGTACTTAAAATTTTTTTAATGATAAAATATAAATTAACAAAAAATATATTTTATAAAATGACTTATAAAACATCTGAAAAAGAAGAAAGCATTTTTGCTATTATAATGATTTCATTGATTGTAATTATTTTAATAAAAGTATTAATTCGAAGTCTTATGATTCATTTAGCAGAAACTTATATGGAACCAGAAGAACGTTATTATTTTTATAGAACTTTTCGAAGAAGGTTTTGTCTTCCAGATGTTTATCACAACGATTCAGACGAAGAAACTGATAATCCTGAAATAATTTCTGGTATAATACAAGACAATGATGATTTTATTATAATAAACCCTCAACAAGAGGTTTAAAAATATTATTTTCTATTTATCTTTGAAAAACATGTGTCAAAAAACCAGTTTTACATACTGGACAAATATCGTTTTTATTTTTGTACCACTTATTTATGCAATTGTAACAAAAAGTATGATTACATATCGTTTTTACATTCCATTCGCAATCTTGACAAATAGGACACAATGATTCTAATATTTCTAGGTCTAGTTGCTTTTGGAATGATATGTCTTTAAATTTGTAAATTACTTCATCATTCCCTTCTACTTTTATTTCTAGATTTGGTCTTATTGAATGTTTAACTATTTTTCCATTTTCTATATCCAGATTGTAAATATCTGGTTTAAGACTTTGTAGCCAAAAAGCAACTTCATTACATAGTTGTAAAGACGCATTATTAAACGCTTCATGATTATTCGATTCAATATTAATTTTTGGAAATGATTCAAATAACCATTTTGCAGTTTCTAGTTTATTGTTGTTACAAGAATGTCTAAAAGCAATATCTTCATGAAAATGAACGTCAATATCTGGCATAATTTCTAATAACCATTTCGCTATTGGAGTAAAACCAAAGAAGCACACACTTGGAAATAATAAATCCTTGTGTTTTCTGTTTTGAAAAACAATACTTGGATTCATTGAATAAAGCCATTGTGCTACATCAAAATGACCTTTTATACAGGCAAATCTAAAAGATTGATTGTCATAAGTCGTAATATTAATATCAGGATAATTATTCAATAACCATTTGACTAAATCTAAGTGTCCATTTTGACAAGCATTTCTAAAACATTCGTCATTTTTTATTCTCATATCAATCTCCGGATTGTCATTGACAATAATTTTTATTTCGTCTAAATAACCAAGACTACACATAATCCTTATTATTGCATTTTCTGAATATGTTATACTGTGATGTAACTCATCTTTATATGATTGTTCAAACTCATTTATTGAACAGGTTTTAACCCATTCAATAAAATCATTTATATAAAGCCCTGATTCCCAATCAATTGACATTATTTGTTTGTGTTTATGTTTGTGTTTATGTTTGTGTTTATTATTTTTTTATAATCAAAAAGAAACTTTATTTAGGTTTCTTTTTTTTCAGTTTTTGATAAGTTTAGAGCAACTGCTGAAAAATTAACTATTGATATTAATTTTCTACACATAGGACAAGAAAATTGGTTATTTTGGCTTAGTGGGAATGTAAGAGGTTGATTTTGAGTCTTCATGTAAAACCACTCATTCAAACAAGGATAACAATATTGATGTTCGCATTCTGTTTGCAAACAAGATTTTTTATCATAACATATTGAACAGTCTTTTTGTTCATCTACCAAAACAAATTTTTCAAATTTTAATATTCTTGGGCTTTTTCCATTAAAAGAATCAAAATAGTTTTTTATTTTATTTCTTGTCATTCTTTCCGAAAATTCCTTATTCAAAATAACACTATTCTTATATACATCAAATTTATTAAGAAACCATAAAATGATATCATCATATTGATTTGAAATAGAGTCTCTAAATGCTTTATGGTCTAATACTGTAATATCTATATCGGGTTTTATTGAAATAAGCCATTTGACCAATTTTAAATTACCTGAATTACAAGCATTTCTAAATGCCTCTTCATCATTAATTGATACATTAATAGAAGGGTATTTTTTGTAAAGCCATTGGGCTGTTTTTATATTACCATATTCACAAGCGTGTCTAAATGGGGCTTCATTACAGTAATGTATATCTAATTTTGGAAATATTTCCAATAACCATTCATATACAGGTATTGTACCAAACATACAATTTCTTGCAAACCAACTATTTAAATCAGTTATAGAAATGGCATCAGGATAAATAGAATAAATCCATTTACTCATAGGTAGGTTTCCATAAAAACAAGATAATTTTAGAATTTCTTCCAAAACTTGTTTTATTGATTCAGTAATACCCAGTGGTTTTAAATATGTTTTAAAAAACCATTTGGATGTCTCTAAAAAACCCCTTCTACAAAGTGTTTTAAAATAACGTTGATTGTCAAAATGAATATCAAATGTGTCGTCTTGAAGCGATATCAAATATTCAATTGATTCTTTTGAACCTGAAAAAATAACATAGTGAAATGCTAAATTATTGTTAAAGTTAATATCTATTGACGGTAGTCTATTGTGTATCCATTTAATAAGTTCTAAATTACCACTATAACAAGAAGCAGTAAAATATTTTTCTTTCAAGTTATCAAATTCAGGTATAATACCCAACTCATCAAACCATTTAACGAAATCAAGATAACCTCTTTTGCAAGAGTATAAAGGAATATCTTCAAACTCTTTTAATTCAATACACGTATCAGGACATTTTTTAAAGGCTTTTTGAGCCTTTTTAAATTTTCCATGAAAACACGATTCAATAAAAGATTCAGAAATATTTATTTTATTTAATTCTTCTCGATTACGCTTACGGTTATTCATTTCTTTTTTTATTTATTTTTGTACTAAATTTAGTCACGTGGATTGTTTTTAAACTTACGTTTTTAATTATTTCTGACTCATATTAATCTCCAAGTAATTTATTTTTCAGTTTTTCCAAAAAATGAAAAATAAAACAGTTGATTAATAGATTAATTACTAACATAATTATTTCATTATTAACAATAAATTACTAAAAAATACCATGAACCAAAATAGATTACAAGATTTTACAGTAAATAACACATCTTATTACGAAAATTCAATAATAGATTCAAATAGAATTCTTCAATACAACTATAATATATTGAATGAAAATAATAAAGTTCTATTGTCTGAGATTAATATGTTAAAATCAAAAATTGATGAACTATTAGAAAATAACAATAAACAACAAGACGAAATAAAAATATTAACCCAACTACTAGAAGCAAAAAATTCAATAATATACTATCTACAAAACAAAAAATATTAGAAAACTTTTGCTCATGTAGTTGGAGTAAATAATAACTACTTTTATAGTTATTATTTTATATACATAGTATTATTTTTTATTTTATTCAATAACTTATTGTATAAATATTTATAATTTATTGATTAACTATAAACTAAATATTTTTTAAGTCGGTTTTACTCCAACTACATTGAGTAATAATTGCTACTTTTTAGTATAGTTAGAGAATATAAGTTTTAATAAAAATTATTTATTCAATAATTTATTGATTAAATATTTATAATTTACAAAAAAAAATATATTTTTTTTATTTAATTCAATTTTTAAGTCGGTTTTACTCCAACTACATGAGTAAGTAGTTGCTACTTTTTTAGTATTTGTTTTAGAGCAAATGTTTTTTTGTAGTTGGAGTAATTTTTGCTACTTTTTTCTATATATTTTTTTTTATAATTTTTTAATATTTTTTTATTGTTATTATTAACAATAAAAAATATATTTTTTGCTAATAAAAATTTGTATTCGTGTTTTGGTGTTGCTCTTTACTCAAAGTAGTTGGAGTAGTAGTTGCTACTTTTTTTCAAAAAAAAAACGAATCTCCGGGCAAAATCCATGAGAAAAAAAGTAGCAAAATTTACTCACAAATTTTAATTTTTCGAGCAGACCTTGCTTAAAACGGGTTTGCGGGCAAAATCCATGAGAAAAAAAGTAGTCGGGTTGCTCATGACTAAAAATTTTTCGAGCAGACCTTGCTTAAAATGGGTTTGCGGGCAAAATCCATGAGGAAAAAAGTAGTCGGATTACTCACAACTGTTTTTTTTGTGAGTAAATTTGCTCCAAAATGAAAAAGTAGCAAATTTTACTCATTTTTTTGTGAGCAACGCTTGCTACTTTTTCATTTTGGAGCAAATTTTACTCAAAAAATATTTTTTTTTGTGAGTAAATCTTGCTACTTTTTTTTGGAGCAACGATTTACTCACTTTTTGAGTAAATTTGCTTCTTTTGTAGTTGCTAAGCAAATTTTACTCACAAAATTTGTGAGTAAAATTTGCTACTTTTTGTTTTTTTCATTTTGGAGCAAATTTACTCACAAAAAAAATTAATTTTTGAGTAAATTTTGCTACTTTTTCATTTTGGAGCAAATTTACTCACAAAATTTTGAGTAAAATTTGCTACTTTTCATTTTGGAGCAAATTTTACTCACAAAAAAATTGAATTTTTGAGTAAAATTTGCTACTTTTTTCATTTTTTTCTAAAAAATAAAAAAGTAGCAAGCGTTGCTCACAAAAAAAACGACTCGGTTTGGCTTTTTTTACTCATAAAACACAGTTTTGTGAGCAACACTTGCTACTTTTTCATTTTTTTCGTGAAAAATAAAAAAGTAGCAAGCATTGCTCACAAAAAAACGACTCGGTTTGGCACAGTTTTTTGCTACTTTACTCATAAAACACAGTTCATGAGTAATTTTGCTTCCTTTTTACTCATGGATTTTGCCCGCAAACCCGTTTTTTTCGCGTTTTTTTCGTTCTTTTTTTCATATTTATTTTTTTTTTGAAATTTATTTTATCAATAAAAATAAGTATGTTAATATTTATTACTATTAAATATTGATTAAATTTATAAAAGTTTTAATATTTAAATAAAAAGTTCTCCCTAAAAAAACAGCATCAAATACCTAGAAAAACAGCATCAAAAAAACGTCGAAAAAAACGCGAAAAAAATATTCATGGCCGACTGGCAAAAAAAAAAAATTTCATTTTCGGCAACTCGGCATGAATATTTTTTCACGATTTTTTCGACGTTTTTTTTTGAGTAAATTTGCTTAATTCAGTCATTTTTACTCACAACTTTTTATTTTTATTTAAAAATTAAAAATATTTCAAATTGTGAATAATAAATTACTATTCTTTTTTGTTTTAATAATTTTTATTGATGATGTGATTTTTTACAATTTTAATGATTTTGTAAAACAAAATGAGTAAAACACGACTGAATGGAGCAAATTTTGCTCACAACCGGTCGATTTTTTACAAAAATGGTCGTTTTGTAAAGGGTGTTTTTGAGTAAAAATGACTGAATTAAGCAAATTTTACTCAAAAAAGGGGTGATTTTACAATTATGATATTTTTTGTAAAAAAAAATGAGTAAAACACGACTGAATTAAGCAAATTTTACTCATTTAGTCATATTTTTTTACAATTTAAATAGTTTTTGTAAAAATTCATTTATAAATAATTTATTTTTATATAAAAAAACTTACTTAAATAATTTATAGTTATATATATGTAAATGAAATATATAACAACTTTTATAAAAAAACTTTTACCTCTCGAACTTCCAAATCCATTAGGAAGATGGAAAATAGACTATTGTAATAAAAAAATGAATCAAAAAATAGATTTGTCTAATGAAGATCATTGTGGACCTTGTGGGCAGTATGCTATATCAAAAATTAAAAATAAACATTTTATTGATAAAACAGTTATTGAAAAAAAAAGTAATAAACCAAATTAGGTAGATAGTTTTTCAAAAATATGTTTTTTGATACCATTTTTTAAACTCATTCTTTTTAAATCCATCGTATGACTTTTCTA
>JACCED011753625.1_pt1 | contig 16263 bp, 14 predicted proteins | sample 7455021 | NCBI WGS metagenome assembly JACCED01 (sample SAMN15323456, study PRJNA562643) | freshwater metagenome | isolation source: river surface water | place: USA:Blue River Watershed | collected 2017-08-19 | reverse complement strand
GCAACGACCTGCCCGGCGGCGGCGTCGAGTTCGTCCTCGTCGACCCCGCCCGCGGGACGCGCGAGGTGGCCTTCGATGCCGCGCGCGCGACCGCGGCCCTGGTCGCCGCGACTGCGCCGGTCGCGCCGCCGCCGCTTTCCGCCGTCACCGGCCTCGAGTTCGGCACCGCCACACGCACCGTCACGTTGCGCACCCCCACGCAGGCGTGGACGCTCGACCTTGAGACTTACACGGCGGTCACCGCGCCGCCGAAGCCCCCGGCCACCGAGTCGACCGAGCCCCCCGGGCGCACCCCCGCCGCCAAATCGCCCGACGGCAAGTGGGAAGCCTTTGCCCGCGACGACAACCTCTGGCTCCGCGACCTCGCCACGAAACGCGAACGGCCGCTCACCCACGACGGCAGCGCCGGCCACACGTTCCGCCGCGACACGTCCCGCGCCCGGCTCGTGAGCATGCAGTATGACCGGGCCGATTATCCGGCCACCGAGGCCGATATCCGCTGGTCACCCGATTCCAAGCGTCTCGTCGCCCTCCAAACCAAGATCGTGCCCGAGCGCCGGGTCACCCTCGTCGAGTCCAGTCCCGCCGGCCAGCTCCAGCCCAGGACCTCGTCCTATCCGTATCTGAAACCCGGCGACGACATTCCCGTCTCCCGCCCGCGTCTTTTCGAGGCCGCCGCGGGCCGCGAACTTCCCGTCGACCTCTCCGCCATGGATCAGCCGTGGAGTTTCGACCCGATTCGCTGGGCCACCGACTCGAGCTGCTTCACGTTTTTCTACAATCGCCGCGGCCACCAGGTTACCCGGCTCGCCGCGGTCGACGCCGCGACCGGCGCCGTCCGCATCGTCGCCGAAGAAAAGAGCGACACCTTCGTCCACTATTCGCGCAGCGGCCGCTACACCGAGCACCTCGACGCCACCGACGAGATCATCGCCGCCAGCGAACGCGACGGCTGGTTGCACCTCTACCTCTTCGACCGGCTCAAGGGCGGCGTGAAGCACCGTCTCACGCAGGGCGAGTTTGTGGTGCGCGGAATCGAGCACCTCGACCGCCGCGCCCGCGTGCTCTGGGTGCGCGTCGCCGGTGCCGGCGGCCTCGACGATCCCTACTACGAGCAGCTCGCGCGCGTGCACCTCGACGGCTCCGGGTTCAAGATCCTCACGCCCGAGCACGGGATGCACAGCTTCCGCTGGTCCCCCGACAAGAAATTCGTCGTCGACACCTGGTCCCGCGTCGACGCCCCGCCGGTCTCCGTGGTGCGCCGCGCCGACGACGGCGCGATTGTCTGCGAACTCGAGAAGGCCGACGCGACCGCCTTGCTCGCCCACCGCGGGCGTTGGCCCGAGCGGTTCGTCGCCAAGGGCCGCGACGGCATCACCGACATCCACGGCATCATTTTGCGACCGCGCGAGTTCGACCCGGCGAAAAAATACCCGGTGATCGAGCGCATCTATGCCGGCCCGCACGGCTACTTCACGCCCAAGGCCTTCGGCGCGCACGACGCACTCGTGGAGCGCGGCTTCATCGTCGTGCAGCTCGACGGCATGGGCACCGCCGGCCGCTCGAAAGCGTTTCACGACGTCGCCTGGCGCAATGTTGCCGACGCCGGTTTTCCGGACCGCATCGCGTGGCTCAAGGCCGCCGCGGCCAAGTATCCCGAGCTGGATCTCTCCCGCCTCGGCATCTACGGCACCAGCGCCGGCGGTCAGAGCGCCCTCGGCGCCCTGCTCTTTCACGGCGACTTCTACCGCGCCGCCGGCGCGGACTGCGGCTGCCACGACAACCGCATGGACAAGATCTGGTGGAACGAACAGTGGCTCGGCTGGCCGCTCGGCCCCCACTACGCGGCCAATTCCAACGTCACCCACGCCGCCAAGCTCCGCGGCAAACTGCTGCTCGCCGTCGGCGAACTCGATCGCAACGTCGACCCCGCCAGCACCTACCAGGTCGCCGACGCGTTGATCAAAGCCGACAAGGATTTCGACTACCTGGTGATGCCCGGCGGCGGCCACGGCATCTTCCGCACGCCCTACGGTCGCCGCCGCCTCGAGGACTTCTTCGTCCGCGCCTTTCTGTCGCCCGCACCATGAACTCGATTCGCGTTCTCGATTCGCACACCGGCGGCGAGCCCACCCGGCTCGTCCTCGAAGGCGGCCCCGATCTCGGGATCGGTCCGCTCGCCGACCGCGCCGCGCGGTTCACCCGCGAGTTCGATCGCTGGCGTTCCGCCATTGTCAACGAACCGCGCGGCTCCGATGTCGTCGTCGGCGCGCTGCTCGTGCCCCCGCATGAGCCCGGCTGCGATCTGGGAGTCATCTTTTTCAACAACGTCGGCATGCTCGGCATGTGCGGCCACGGCACCATCGGACTCGTGGCCTCGCTCGCCCACCTGGGCCACCTCTCGCCCGGGCGCGTGCGGATCGATACGCCCGTCGGCGCCGTCACTGCCGAGCTGCACGCCGACCGGCGGGTATCCGTGGAGAACGTGCCGTCCTACCGCCGCGCCGCCGAGGTGGAGGTCACGGTGCCCGGCTTCGGTCCGGTGCGCGGCGACGTTGCTTGGGGCGGCAATTGGTTCTTCCTCGTGCGCGGGACGCCGCCCCACCCGATGGACGTGCGCCACGTCGAAGCCCTGACCGACTTTGCCTGGCGCATCCGGCAGGCGGTGAACGCCCAGGGCCACCCCGAGGTCGACCACGTCGAGCTCTTCGCGCCCTCACCCGCACCCGGCGCGCACAGTCGCAATTTCGTGCTCTGCCCCGGCAAGGCCTACGACCGCTCGCCCTGCGGCACCGGCACCAGCGCAAAACTCGCCTGCCTCGCCGCCGACGGCAAACTCGCCGCCGACGACGTGTGGGTGCAGGAGAGCGTCATCGGCAGCCGCTTCGAAGGCCGGTTCCGCTGGCTCGACCGCACCCGCGGCGAGATCGCCCCCATCATCACGGGCACGGCGCACGTCTGCGCCGACGCAACGCTCCTGCTCGACCCGCAAGACCCCTTCTGCTGGGGCATCCGCGCATGAGCTCCCTCGCCGAAAAACGCGTCGTCATCGTCGGCGCCGGAGTGATCGGACTGTGTTGCGCGCACTTTCTCCGCGCGCGCGGGCACCATGTCACCGTGGTCGATCGCCACCCCGAGTCCCGCGACGGCTGCTCCTTCGGCAACGCCGGCATGATCGTGCCGAGCCACTTCATCCCGCTGGCCGCGCCGGGCATGACCTCGCTCGCGCTCAAGTGGATGTTCAATCCGAAGAGCCCGTTCTACATCCGGCCGCGGCTGAGCCTCGACTTGATCACCTGGGGCCTGCGTTTCATGCGGGCGGCCAACCCCGATCACGTCGCCCGCTCGGCCCCGCTCCTGCGCGACCTGAGCCTTGCCAGCCGTGCCCTCTACGAACAGCTCGCGGAAACCCACGCCGACGACTTCGGCCTGGTGAAACGCGGACTGCTCATGCTCTGCGCGACGCAACACGCCCTCGACGACGAAGCGGCGGTGGCGCTGCGGGCCCGCGAACTCGGCTTGGCCGCCGAGGTCGTCTCGCCCGCCCGCGCCGCGGAGCTCGACCCCGGGGTGCGCATGTCGGTCGCCGGCGCGGTCTATTTCCCGCAGGATTGCCACCTCGTGCCGCAGCGTTTCATGGCCACGCTGCTCCGGCTCACGCGCGCCGCCGGCGTCGTCTTTCACTGGTCGACCGAGATCACGGGCTGGCGCGCCCCGCGCGGTCGCGTCGAAGCCGTGGTCACGTCCGCCGGCGAGTTGGAGGCCGACGAATTCGTCCTCGCCGGCGGCTCGTGGTCGCCGGCGACCGTGCGCGACCTCGGCCTCACGTTGCCGATGCAGGCCGGCAAGGGCTACAGCGTGACCTTGTCCCGCCCGCGCGAACTGCCGCAGCTGTGCTCGATCTTCAACGAAGCCCGCGTCGCCGTCACCCCGATGGGCTCGACGCTCCGCATCGGCGGCACGATGGAACTGAGCGGCCTCGATGAATCGATCCGGCCCGAGCGCGTCGCGGGCATCACCGAATCCGTGCCGCGCTATTTTCCCAACTTCACGCCCGACGACTTCCGCGACCTGCCCGTCTGGCGCGGGCTGCGTCCGTGCGCGCCCGACGGGCTGCCCTATCTGGGGCGCTTCGGCCGCTATCCCAACCTCTGCGCCGCCACCGGGCACGCGATGATGGGGCTCAGCCTCGCGCCCATCACCGGCAAACTGGTCGCCGAACTCGTGGCCGGCGATACGCCCTCGCTGCCGCTCGGCGCCCTTTCCCCCGACCGTTTCGCCTGAATGTCAGGCCCCGTTTTCCCCGCATTCCCGCACCTTCCAACACCATGAACTGGACCGGCGTCATTCCCGCCCTCACCACCAATCTCCGCGCCAACGGCGCCGTCGACCACCCGGCCTTTGCGCGGCATTGCCGCTGGATGGTCGACAGCGGCTGCACCGCGCTCGTGTGCTGCGGCTCGCTCGGCGAAGCCGCCACGCTGTCCTTCGACGAAAAGATCGCCGTCGCCACCACCGCCGTTCGGGCCGTCAAAGGCCGCGTGCCCGTCGTGCTCGGTGTCGCCGCGCTCTCCACCGCCGAGGCCGTGACGCTCGCCCGCGCCGCGGCCAAGGCCGGCTGCGCCGGCCTGATGGTCCTCCCGCCCTACACCTATACGACCGACTGGCGCGAGACGAAGGCCCACGTCGCCGCCGTCTTCCGCGCCACGCCGTTGTCGTGCATGCTCTACAACAATCCTCCCGCCTACAAAACGGACTTCCTGCCGGCGCAGATCGCCGAGCTGGCGGCCGAATTCGCGAACCTGCACGCGGTCAAGGAATCCAGCGGCGATACGCGCCGCGTCACCGCGATCCGCGCGCTGGTCGGCGATCGTCTCCGGCTGCTTGTGGGCATGGACGATGCCATCGTCGAGGGCATCGCGGCCGGCGCCGAAGGCTGGATCGCCGGACTCGTGAACGCGTTTCCGCGCGAGTCCGTCGCCCTCGTCGCCGCCGCCCGCGCCGGCGACCACGCCCGCGCCCGCGCCCTCTACGAATGGTTCCTGCCGCTCCTCCGCCTCGATACCGTCCCGAAGTTCGTGCACTACATCAAATGGATCCAAGCCGAGCTGGGCTGCGGTTCGCCGGTCATGCGCGCGCCGCGGCTGCCGCTCGAGGGCAGCGAACTCGCGGCGGTGCGGCGCGTGCTGACGACGGCCCTGCGGACCCGCCCCAAACTCTGAGCCCCGGCGCGGCGGCCGCACGCCGATTCCGGCGGGGGAGTCTCAGAGCGAGGTCAACCCCTGCCGCAGCGCATACTTGGTCAGGCTCGCGACGTTGTTGATGCCGAGCTTGGCCATGAGGTTGGCCCGGTGGGTTTCCACCGTCTTCACGCTGCACCCCAGGTCGAAGGCGATCTCCTTGGTCGATTGGCCGTCGGCGACCCGGGCCAGCACCTCGGTTTCACGCGGCGTGAGCGCGCTGCGCAGCGCGTGCCCGAGATTGGCGACAATCTGCTCGGTGGCTTGGGGACTGAGATACGTCTCGCCGGCGAGAACGGTCCGGATGGCGGTCACCAATTGCTCGGTCGCGTCGCCTTTGCGCAGCAGACCGTGGGCGCCCGCGGCCAACGCCGCGCGCAATTGGTGCGGTTCCCCGGTCCCGGTCAGCACCAATATCCGGACCTCCGGAAACGTGCGCCGGATCCGGGTGGCGAGCGCGGCGCCGTTCTCTCCCGGCAGGTCGAGATCGAGCAGAATGAGGTCCGGCCGATCGGTCTCCAGGGCCTGCCACGCCGCCGCGGCATCGAAAACCCCGCCGCAAACCTCCCACTCCGCGTGGGCGGCGAGCATCAGGCGCAGGCCGTCCCGGACAATCTGGTGGTCGTCGACAATAAGGATGCGCGGACGAGCGGTCATGCACTAAGAGGCAACTCTCTTCGTTGAATATCAATCAATTCCCGCACCATGGCGAGCGCCTTGTCGGCGGTGAAGGGTTTTGGCAGGAAGCGCACGCCGGGCCCGAACAGGCTCTCGAAATCCTGCCGCTGATTGTGGACTCCCCCCATGGCGATGACCGGCATGAGCGGGGTGATCGAACGCAGCGCCCGGATCGCCTGCAGGCCGTCCATGACGGGCATCATCATATCCGTGATCACCAGGCGGACCACCTCGGATTGGGCGGCAAACAGCGCCACGCCCTCCGCGCCGTCGCCGGCGAGCAGGACGTTGTAGCCGGCGGACCGGAGCACGACCTCCATCGTTGTGCGGATCGACGGCTCATCGTCGATCACCAGCACGAGCTCGCCCCGCCCCGCGGCCACGTTCAGCGCCGCGTCGTCCGGACCGACGTCCGTCTCCGAGGCGCGCGCCGGCAGATAGATTCTGAATTCCGCGCCGCGCCCCTCGGCGCTCTCCACCGTCACGAATCCCCGGTGCCCGCGCACGATGCCGAGCACGGTCGCGAGCCCCAGGCCCGTGCCCTTGCCGGGGTCCTTGGTGGTGAAAAACGGGTCGAAGATCTTGTCGATGATGGCGGACGGAATTCCGGTGCCCGCATCCGTCACCCGGATCATGACATGGGGCCCCGGCGCGGCGCCGATGTTCTGGCCCGCAAACATGGCGTCGACATGCACGTTTTCCGCCCCGACCTCGATCCGGCCGGCCACAGGCTGCGCATCGCGGGCATTCACGCAGAGATTGAGCAGGACCTGGTGCAGCTGCGTCGGATCCCCCTCCACGAACCAAAGATCCTTGGGACATTGCGTCGTGATCCCGAGCGACCGGGGAAAAGTCTCCCGCATCAGGTGGCCGATCTCGCGCACGACCTGCGCCACGCGCACCGGTTGGTGGGGCGTGTTTGCGCCCCGGCCATACAGCAGCAATTGCTGGACGACATCGGCGCCGCGCTTCGCGCTGTCCGCCACGAGCTGCACGAGTTCCCGCTCGTGCGGCTGGCGCGCCAGTGTGCGGAGCAACTGCGAGGCCATGAGGATGGGCGTCAGCACGTTGTTCAGGTCGTGCGCGACGCCGCTGGCCAGCGAACCGAGGTTCTCCAGCCGCTGCGCCCGCAAAAACTGGCCCTCGACCCGCTTCGCTTCGGTGATGTCCGACAGCACCAGCAGGATCGACTTGGGCTGGCCCGACTCGGCCCGCACCACGATGGCGCGGCTCGCCACGACAATCTCCCCGCGTTTGGGCAGAAAGTGCCGGCGCTCGGCCCGGGCTTCCCCTTGGGCGAGCAGAGCATCCCATTCCGCGCCGAACTCCGCCACGTGCACGGGATGCACGAGGTCCTCCACCAGGCAACCGATCGCCTCCGCCCGGGTATGGCCGTAAAGCCGCTCGGCCCCGCGGTTCCAGAAGGTGACGCGGCGCCCGAGGTCCAGCACAAGGATCGCGTCGGGCGTCACGTCGAGGAGCGCCGCCTGCTCCCTTACCTGCGCTTCCGCGATCTTGCGCGGCGTGATGTCGACGTCGAACGAGTAAAGTTCCCGTTGGCCGCTGGGCCCTGCCACCACAACATAGTTGGCCAGCACGTGGCGCTCGGTGCCGTCGCGATGCGCCACCACCACTTCGCGCGGGGCGATCTCCGTCTCGCCCGCGAACCACCGCGTGACCTCCGCGACCACGGCGGCGCGCTTTTCCGGCGGGACAAAAATCTCCTCCAGCCGGCGCCCCATCACGGCCGCGGCCGGGTGCCCGTAGAGCGCTTCGCTGGCCCGGTTCCAGAACGTGACGCGGCGCTCCGCATCGTAGCCTTGCACGGCCACACTCGGCAGCGATTCCACCACCGAGCGGAACCGGTTCTCGCTCGCCTGGAGCGCCGCCAGCGCCGCCTGGCGCTCGGTGACATCCTCGCACACCGCGAGGAAATGGGTGATCCGCCCCGCCTCGTCGCTCAGCGGACTGACCGCCGCCTCGACCCACAGCAGGGCGCCGTCCTTGCGGCGGTTGCACTGCAGGCCGCGCCATTCCCGGCCGGCGGTGATCGCCTCCCAGAGCTGCGTGTAGACGGAGTCCGGCTGCAGGCCGGACTTGAGCAGCCGCGGATTCTTGCCCCGCACCTCCTCGAAGGTGTAGCCCGTGGCGCGGGTGAAGTGCGGGTTCACGTATTCGATCGCGCCGCGGGTGTCGGTGATGATCACCGTCGCGGGACTCTGCTCCACCGCGCGGGAGAGTTTCTTGAACTCGACCTCGGTGGCGTGCTGGGCCGTCCGGTCGATGTGGCTGCCGACAAAACGCACCGGTGAACCGTCGTCCGCGCGCTCCACGATCCGGCCGCGCGCCAGCACCCAGCGGTAGGTGCCGTCCTTGGCCCGCAGCCGGTGTTCGTTTTCGAACACCGTCGTCTCGCCGGCGATATGCCGGTTGGCGGCCGACCAAACGGCGGCCAGGTCGTCCGGATGGACCAAGCGCTCCCAATCCGCGACCCGGGCGGCCGAATCGCTCTCGTCGAGACCGAGCATTTTTTTCCAGGAGGGGGAAAAATACACGGTGCCCGCTTTCATGTCCCAGTCCCACAATCCGTCGCCCACGGCATCGAGCGCGGCCCGCATGCGCTCCTCGCTCGCCTGCAGGCGTTCGATCAGCCGCTGTTTGTCCCCTTCGAGCCGGCCCAGGCGCAGATTGGCCAGCACCAGCCCGGCCACGCCCCCGCCCCAGATCATGCCGTAGATCAGCAGGTCGAAGCGCTGGTGCAGCGGGATCGAGCCGGTCAACGGTTGGGTCGGATGCGAGCTCTCGATCCAGCCGCCGGCGATCGTGACGAATACGGACCACGCGACCAAAACGGGCAGCAGTTCACGAAAGCGACTCACGTTCAAAAATGGGCGGGCAAGCTGGCGCCGGGGCGGGACGGCCGATCCGCCCGCACCCGGCTGCCCGCCAAGAATGCGGAAACCGCCGCCCCCCGCGAGCGGCATTTCTGCGCACCGATTGCCAAAACCCGCTCAGGCCTGGAGGAGCTTCAGCACGCTCTGCGGCGTCTGGTTCGCCTGCGCCAGCATCGCGGTGCCGGACTGCACCAGAATGTTGTAGCGGGCGTATTGCGTGGTCTCTTCCGCCACGTCGACGTCGCGGATGCGGGAGATGGCGGAGGAAAGGTTCTCGTATTCCACCTGGAGCGTGGTGGACGCGAGCTCGAGGCGGGATTGGGCCGCGCCCAGGGTGGCGCGCTCCTCGGCGACGTGCTGGATGGCGTCGGTGATCTTCTGGATCGCGTCGGAGTCGGTCGACTCGAGCGTGAAGGCCCCGGTGGCATCCTGCGCGACGATGTCGAGCATGGCGCCGGTGCGGAGATTGGTTTCCTCGATCGTCATGTCCTGGCCGACCGCCTGGCCGATCGTGACCTGCAGACCGGCGGCGTTGGGCCCGAAGAGCACGATGCCGTTGAAGGCGCCGAGCGGCGTGGTGACGCCGGCGGTGCCGCCGATTTCGGTCGTGTCGCCGCCGATGGTGGCGCGGAGCTGCTCCTGCAGCGCGCGGAACTCCTGCTGGTAGAGATCCACGTCGGAGGGGTTCTTGGTCACGTCCTTGGCCAGAATCCCGAGCTCGCTCATGCGCGAGAGGATTTTGGTCATGCCGCTCATGAAACCGTCGGCGGTCTGGACGTAGGAGATCGCGTTCTGGACGTTGGTGCCGGCGGCTTTGACGCGGCGGCCCTGGGCGTCGAGCTTCTCGGAGACGGCGAGGCCGGCGGCGTCGTCGGACGGGTTGACGATCTTGGACCCGGAGGAGAGGCGCGTGAGGGAGCGCCCGAGCATTTCCTGGCTGTGGTTCAGGTTGCGGGCGCCGGAGATGGCCTGGATGTTGGTATTGATGACGCTCATCGGAGGGTGGGCTTGAAGGGTGGTGACTCAGGACTTGGTCGGGGCCAAAGCGGCGGGCGCGACGGCGGGTTTGGGCGGCAGGAGGGGCAAGGCGCCCGGCTTGGAATTGCGCACGGCGGCCGCTTGGTTGCTGGCCGCGATGTCGGTGAGGACTTCCTTGCGGAAGATGGCGATGTCGCGCGGCGCGGAGATGCCGATTTTGACGACGTCCCCGTCGATGCGCGTGATGCGGATCTCGACGTTGTCGCCGATCACGATCGCCTCGTTTACTCTGCGGGATAGGACGAGCATGGCGGGGAAATCAGGCGCTGCGGACGAGCGAGGCGGCCTGCGGATGTTCGATCAGTTCGTGGTGGGCGCTGTAGCGCGAGTAGTTGGAGATGACGAGCTGGCGGCCGATGCGCGTGCGGCGGTTGACGACGATCGGGCCGATCAGGTTGACGGTCGCCTCGACGGGGCGCTGGCGGCGGAGGGTGACGATGTTGAGGATCATCGCCTCGGCGGGATTCTCGATGCCGAGGTTCTCCGCGTCGCTGTCGAAGATCTCGGGTTCGTAGCCGGGGACGATGCCGCCCGGCTCGATCACGATGAAGTGCAGGTCGTCGGCGGCGCTCTGGAGCTTCATCCAGAGGAACGGCAGGTGGTCGGGCAGGTAGAGCAGTTCGGCCCGCTTGTAGGCGGTGAAGCCGATGAGACCCTGCGGCAACTCGAGCTGGTTGGAGGGCGGGATGTCGAGGTCGGTCGGGAAGAGTTCGGGCAATACTTTCATGGGCGGGAGGGCGTTGGGCGAAGCGGTTACCGGATGTAGTCGAGGAGGGAGATCTTCATGATGTTGGCGGCGGACTGGAGCGCGGCCTGGTAGGCGGTCTGGCTCTGGCTGAGGCGGACGATGGCGGCGGGCAGATCGAGCTCGCTCTCGCCGGACACCAGGCCCTCGAGATTGTCGCTGCGCTGCTGCTGCTGGATGCGGTTGGCCTGGATGCGGGTGTCGACGCCGCCGTGCTCGGCGAGCGAGGTCACGAGCATGTCCTCGGAGTCGATCAGGCCCGCCTGGACCGTCGAGACCGCGGCCGGGTCGTTGGCGAGCAGCGCGTCGCGCAGGCCGACGAGGCGGTTGATCATGTCCTTGAGCCCGAGATTCGTCTGGCCGGACGCGCCGGCCTCGACGGTGGCGTGCTCGGAGAGCTGGATCGGCATCCGGTCGGTGTTGCCGGCGTAGTCGACCGAGGTGACCGAGCCGTCGGCGCCGCGCGCGGCGACAAACGGCGGGGCGTCGACCGCGGTGCCGGCGAAGATGTAGTCGTTGCGGAAGCGGGTGTTTCCGAGCTGGAGGGACTGCTCGATGAGCTGGTCGACCTCGGAGGCGTAGGCGCGGGCCTCGACCACGCTGATCGCGCCGGCGCCCAACGTGCCGATCTCGGTCACGCGGTCGCTGACTTTCTTGATCTGCTGCAGGCCGGCGAAGGAGGCCTGGCTGAGTTCCAGGGCGCGGTCGGCGTTGCGCTGGAACTGGCCGATCTGGCGCTGTTCGCTCTCGAGCTGCAGCACACGGCCGACGGCGGACGGATCGTCCTCCGGCTGGGCGATGCGCTGGCCGGTCGCCACCTGGGCCTGCAGGCGGGCCTGCTCGGTCGACCCGCGCTCGATCTGGCGGATCAGGCTTTCGGAGAGCGTGTGGTTCGTGATGCGCATGGCGGGGCGGCGGGCGGGATCAGGCGCCGAGGCGGTTGACGACCGTCTCGAGCAGTTCGTCCATCACGCTGAAGACCCGGGACGAGGCCTGGTAGGCGCGCTGGAACTTCAACAGGTCGGCCATTTCCTCGTCGAGGGACACGCCGCTGAGGCTGTCGCGCTGCGTGCGGATCAGCGTCTCGATGTTCGACTGGTCCTCGACGCGGGAATTCGCGGTGGCGAGCGACTGGCCGAGGCGCGCGACGGTCTTGCCGTAGAATTCGGAGAAACTGCCGTCGATGAGGTCGCCGCCGGCGGTGGAGAAGTCCTGGTTGGCGAGGCGGGCGACGGCGAGGGCAAGCGTGTTGTCGGCCGCGGCGCCGCCGTCGCTCGTCTTGAGCGTGGCGGCGGAGAGGCCGGGCTGGAGGGCCATGCTGCCGGCGGAGTTGCTGCCCACGTGGAAGAAGTCCCCGGTGGCGCCGGTCGGGTTGTAGGCGGAATTGACCGAGGAGACGAGTTGGCGGGCGAGCAGGTCGAGATCGTTGCGCAGCGTCTGGATGGCGCCGTCGCGCGCATTGAGGGCGCCCTTGATCGAGCCGCTGGCGGGCGCCAACGTCGCCGAGCCGGCGACGAGCTGGTTGCCGTCGAACGACACTTCGGAGGCGACGGTGGCGAGACTGACGAGGACGACCTCGTTGCCGTCGGCATCGCGGGCGGACACGCGGATCTGCGAGCCCTCGTTGCGCAGCTCGACGGGCAGCTTGGCGGACAACTCCTCGAGGCGGGCGAGGCGCTGGTCGCGCAGGTCGACGGCGGCGCCGGGGTTGTTGATCTCGACGCGGCCGATCTGGGAGTTCAGTTCCGCGATGGTCCCGAGGAGGCGGTTGACGTCGGCGACGTCGTCCTCGATGCCGGCGTCGAGGTCGTTCTGGACCTGGTCGAGGCGCTGGTCGGTAAGCTTGAAGCGATCGGCCAGGGTGGCGGCGCGCTGCAGCAGGGTCTGGCGTTCGCCGCCGTCGGTCGGCCGCGAGGCGAGGCTCTGGAAGGCGTTGAAAAAGTCGTCGAGCGCCGCAGCGAGGCCGCCGGTATCGGAGGAGGTGGAGTCGGCGGCGGCCGTGGTCCGATCGATGCTCTGGCCGAGGCCGGCCTGGGCGCGCTGGTAACCCTTCTGCTCCTGCTCGAAGGCCGCCTTGAGCGCGACCTCGCGCATCACCTGGCGGTCGAGCAGTTCGTCGCGCACCTGCTCCACGGACTTGGCCTCGAAGCCGAGGCTTTCGGTGCCGGAGGCGGTGACGACGGTGCCCCGGTCGCCGTAGATCACCCGCTGGCGCGCGTAGCCGGGATTGTTAACATTGGAGAGGTTCTTGCCCGTGATCTCGATGGCGCGGCCGTGCGCGGCGAGGGCGCGGACCGAGGCATTCAGACTGGCGTAGAGACCGGACATGGCGGGGGAAGAGTCGGAGGAAAAGGCGGTTCAGCCGGCGGCGCGGAGCGTGCCCGGCGGGTGGGCAATCGCGACCGCGAGGCGGCCGCCGGGCGAATACGTGCGGGTGAAGGCGTTGGGGCGCAGCTGCTGGAGCGTCTCCTGGTGCACCTCGACGGCGCGGGAGAGCAGCGTGTGGTTGTGGCGGCTGGTGCGGCGCACGCGGTGGAGCAGCGTGTTGACCTCGGCGATCAGCGCCTCGAGCAGGGGCCGGGCGGCCTCCTCGAAGAACGGCAGGAGGGAGCGGAGCGTCGAGGCGGACGGCAGGCCGTTCTCCTCGGCGAAGGCGGCGACCGCGCGCTCGCGGCGGGACCGGCTGCCGGCGACGGCGAGCGCCTGCTGTTCGATCTCGTGGGCGAAGCGGAGCACGGCATCCGCATCGCGGCCGAACAGGCTGCGCTGCTGGTGCTCGAAGAGGTGGAGCAGCCCGCCGTAATCGGCGAGTTCGGTGCGGAGGCACTCCGCGATGAATTCCCAGGGTCGGCTCATGACGATTGCGGGACGGTCGCGGCGGCCGGGAGCGCGTCGGCTCCCGTCGATTCGCCGCGGGGCGTAAGTTGTTTTTCGATGTAGCGGCCGAGGCCGAGGCCGGGCCCGGCGGTGAGTTTCTGCGAAATGGTGTCGGCGAGCATGTCGCCGTAGATGCTGCCGGAGACGCCGCCGGCGCCGCCGCCCACCATCGACTTCATCGTTTCCCCGATCATCTGGCGGACCAGCACGGCCTCGAACTGCGCGGCGACGGCGGCGCGCTGCGCGGCGGGTTCGGCGCGGCGGATCGCGGCGGCGTTGAACGTGCCGGGCGCGGCGAGAGGGACGGAGGCGACGGGAGAGATGCTCATGGCTCAGTTGATCACGAGTTCCGCCTGGAGGGCGCCCGAGCGTTTGAGGGTCTGGAAGATGGCCATCATCTCGCGGGTGGAGACGCCGAGGGCGTTGAGCGCGGCGGCGAGCCGTTCGATCGAGGGTTGTTCGGAGAAGACCTGGAAGCCGCCCTTGCCCTCGTTCACGGCGGTCTGGGTGCTCTGCACCTGTTGCGTCGTCCCGCCGCTGAAGGCGTTGGGCTGGCTCACGCCCTGGTTGTTGGAGACGGTGATCGTGAGGGAACCGTGGGCGATCGCGACCTGCGAGAGGCGCACGGTGGACGTCGCGACGATGGTGCCGGTGCGTTCGTTGATGACGATCCGGGCAAGCGTGTCCGGCGCGGCCTCGATCTGGCCGAGGTCGGCGAGGAAGGCGACGTCGCGGCCGCGGTAGCCGGAGGGCAGCGTGACGGCGATGGTCGCGGCGTCGACGGGCGTGGCGACATTGTCCCAGCGGGCGTTGATCGCGTCGGCCATCCGGGAGGCGGTGGTGAAGTCCGGGTTGTGCAGGAGGAGGCGCACGGTGTTGTCGCGCACAAACGAAGCCGGGACTTCGCGCTCCACGATGGCGCCGCTGGAGACGTTGCCGACCGTCGGGTGATTCTTCTGCACGGTGGCGCCGCCGGCGCCGCCCGCCCCGCCGAGGAAGCCGCCGATGGCGACGGGGCCCTGGGCGACGGCGTAGACGCGGCCGTCGGCGCCGAGCAGCGGGGTCTGGAGCAGCACGCCGCCCTGGAGGGATTTGGCGTCGCCCATGGCGGCGACGTTCACGTCGATCCGCGCGCCGGGTTTGAGGAAGGCGCCGATCTCGGCCGTGATCATGACGGCGGCGGTGTTCTTCGACTTGATCTCGGCCGCACCGACCGAAAGGCCGTAGCGCTGGAGGATATTCGCGATGCTGCGCAGCGTGGCGGTGGCGTTGCTGTCGCCGTCGCCGGCCAAGCCGACCACGATGCCGTAGCCGACGAGTTGGTTCTCCCGGCCGCCTTCGATGATCGTCAGATCCTTGAGCCGCGAGGCCGCCAGCGAGGTCGCGGCGACGTGCCAGAGCGCGGCGACGGCGAGAAACCGGACGCAGGCGGCGCGGGAAATGAACTGGGCGGCGGTGAACATCGTGTTCGGTGGAATCCGTTCCAAATCCTGGGGGCGAAAAGGAACCGGGCGGTCAGAGGGGACGGAGCTTTTCGTAGACCTTGGCGAGCCAGCCGCGCTTCTGCGCGTCGGTCAGGGCGCCCTCGGCGTGGAACTCGACGCGCGCATCGGCGATGTTCGTCGAGATGATGCTGTTGTCGCGGGCGATGTCGTCGGGGCGGACGATGCCGCGCAGCACGACGTATTGGGTCTCGCCGGAGAAGGTGACGACGCGCACGCCCTCGATGACGAGGTTGCCGTTGGGCAGCACGTCGGTGACGTGCACGGCGGCGCGGGCGCTGAGGCTCTGCGAATTGCTGACGTCGCCGCCGCCGGAGTAACCGGCCTTGCCGGCCGCGGCGAAACCGGGCAGCGCGCCGTTGTGGGCGCCGAGGCCGGGATAGACGAAGCGGGAGATCGCGTCCTGCAGGGTGGACTCGCGGGAGGAGTTCTTCTTCTGCGAACTCTGCGCCACCGCGGACTCGGCCACGATGATGGTGAGGATGTCGCCCTTGGCGGTGGCCTTGCGATCGGCGAACATGCTGCGGGCGCCGGCGTTGGTGGACGGCCAGAGCGAGTCGGCGCGGGCGCCGGCGGCGAGCAGGGCGGCGGTGAGCGCGACCTTAGAAGCGAACTTGGACACGGTTTTCATCGATGACCATCGCGGCGATGTCTTTGCGCGATTCAGGGTTGCGGACGGTGACGGTGTCGCCCTTGGCGCCGTTCTCCATGGCCACGGCCTTGAGCGTGACGCTGAGGCGGCCCTCGGTGGCGGTGACCTCGACGACCTCGCCCTTGCGGACGAGCGGGCGGCGGGCGATGTCGCGCCAGGTCAGGAGGCGGCCGGCGGTGACGGAGCGGGCGAAGACGTAGGAGCGATCGCCCACGGCGGCGGGCAGGACGTCGCGCTCGCGGAGGAGATCGACGCGCCGGGTCTCGAGCTGGGAAACCTCGAAGGCGGCGCCGCTGGCGATCGGATGGCGCGCGGCCCAGGCGTCGCGCCAGAGCTGGGCACGGACCACGAACGTGGTTTCGCCGACGACGACGGAGTCGGCGGTGAGCCGGGTCCGGATCATCATCGAGTTCGAGGGCACGGACGGATAATCGAGCACCGCGAGGTCCCAGACGGCGGCGACGCGGCCGGGCGGCGTCCACGGGCGGATGAGCTCCAGCTGAAGGTCGCCCTCGAGGTTGAAGTGGGCGGCGAGCGCGCGGCCGAGGGAGCCGAGGAGGGCGTCGCGGGTAAAGGGCGTGGAGCCGGCGGGCGCGACGACCTCGGCGCGGAGGGAAGCGGCGCAGAGCGCGAGCAG
>JACCED010219437.1_pt1 | contig 16271 bp, 8 predicted proteins | sample 7455021 | NCBI WGS metagenome assembly JACCED01 (sample SAMN15323456, study PRJNA562643) | freshwater metagenome | isolation source: river surface water | place: USA:Blue River Watershed | collected 2017-08-19 | reverse complement strand
TCAACGGTGATCAAGGATTGCTCTGGCTTGACCACATCGCCTACTTTTACCAACAGCTCAATCACTTCAACTTCTTTGAAGTCACCAATGTCGGGTACTTTGATTTCAATTTGGCTCATGTGCTTGCTCCGTAATCACCGGATATTTTTTGCGGAGAATAGTCTCATCCGGTGGGATGAGACCTCGTTCAATTTTTTTAAAATAGAAATTCGACTTACTGCGTCACGGGATTCAGTTTGTTTGGATCAATCGAATATTTTTGAATCGCTTTGGCAACCACATCGGCCTCAACCGCGCCTGACTCAGACAATGCTTTAAGCGCCGCTATAGTGACAAAATAACGATTCACTTCGAAAAACTCGCGTAATTTCGCACGCGTATCCGAGCGACCAAATCCATCGGTACCGAGTACTTTATAGCTGCGATCTTTGGGCATAAATGCACGAATCTGCTCTGCATAAGTACGCATGTAATCGGTAGCCGCAATAATGGGGCCCTGACTTGTTTGCAGTGATTGCGTAACAAACGGTACACGCGGAGTTTTTGCGGTGGGGTTGAGCATGTTCCAACGCTCAGCATCTTGGCCTTCACGTGCCAGCAAAGTAAATGAAGGTGCTGACCAAATATCTGCAGCGACACCCCAATCTTTTTCCAACAACTCTGCTGCCGCAATCACTTCACGCAAAATAGTGCCTGAGCCCATTAACTGCACGCGTTGTTTGCTTTTCTTAGCCGATGGCTGCAACAAATACATGCCCTTCAGGATGCCCTCTTCCTGACCAGGCTTTAAACCCGGATGAGTGTAGTTTTCATTCATCAGCGTGATGTAATAGAAAACGTCTTCCTGTTTTTCCACCATGCGCTTAAGGCCATCGTGCATGATCACGGCGACTTCATGTGCAAAGGTCGGGTCATAAGGCATGCAATTAGGAATAGTCGATGCCAACACATGGCTGTGGCCATCTTCATGCTGCAAACCTTCACCATTCAATGTGGTACGACCGGATGTACCGCCTAACAAAAATCCGCGCGCGCGCATATCACCCGCAGCCCACGCTAAATCACCAATACGCTGCAAACCAAACATCGAATAGAAAATATAGAAAGGAATCATGACGCGATTATTCGTCGAGTAAGACGTGGCTGCAGCAATCCACGAACTCATCGCACCGGCTTCATTGATACCCTCTTGAAGAATCTGTCCTGCTTTATCTTCGCGGTAATAACTCACCTGATCTTTATCGACCGGCTCATATAACTGACCCTGCTGATTGAAAATACCAATCTGACGGAAAAAGCCTTCCATACCAAAGGTACGCGCTTCATCAACCAAAATAGGGACTACACGCGGTGCCAAACTCGCATCGCGCAGCAACGCGGTCAGTACACGCACATACGCTTGGGTAGTTGAAATTTCACGACCTTCAGCTGTTGGATCTAACACCGATTGAAAAGCAGTCAACGGTGGCACGACTAATTTTTCATCGGCTTGACGACGACGCTGCGGCAAATAACCACCGAGCTGACGGCGACGCTCATGCAGATATTTCATTTCCGGCGCATCGTCAGCTGGTTTGTAAAATGGCACATCATGCAACTGCTCATCCGAGACAGGAATACCAAAGCGATCGCGCATTTCACGAATCGCTTCATCATCGAGTTTTTTCGTTTGGTGAGCGGTGTTACGTGCCTCACCTGATTTGCCCATGCCATAGCCTTTAACGGTCTTAACTAACAAGACTGTCGGTTGACCCTGATGCTCTTGGGCTTGTTTATACGCAGCATAAATTTTGTGAGGATCATGACCGCCGCGCAACAGACGCCAAATATCATCGTCTGACATGTTGGCAACTAGCTCTAATGCCTTAGGATGTTTGCCAAAGAAATGCTTACGGACATACGCACCATCTTTCGCTTTGTAATTTTGATACTCACCATCCACGGTTTCCATCATGATTCGTTGCAGCACGCCTTCTTTATCACGCGCGAGCAACTCATCCCAGTTAGCACCCCAAATCACTTTGATGACATTCCAGCCAGCGCCACGGAAATCGGCTTCAAGTTCTTGAATAATTTTGCCATTGCCACGCACCGGTCCATCTAAGCGCTGCAAATTACAGTTAATGACGAACACCAGGTTATCGAGCATTTCACGACCGGCCATACCGATCGCACCCATGGACTCGGGTTCATCCATTTCACCATCGCCACAAAACGCCCACACTTTGCGATTGGCGGTATCTGCGATTTGACGGGCATGCAGATACTTTAAGAATCGCGCCTGATAGATTGCCATCAATGGGCCTAAGCCCATCGACACTGTAGGAAACTGCCAGAACTCAGGCATGAGTTTGGGATGCGGATAGGACGACAGACCTTTACCATCCACTTCACGACGGAAATTCAACATCTGCTCTTCGCTGATACGGCCTTCTAAGAAAGCACGCGCATAAATGCCGGGGGAAGAATGCCCTTGTATATAGAGCAGGTCACCGCCGTGATGCTCAGTAGGCGCATGCCAGAAATGGTTGAAACCTATACCCAACATATTCGCTAGCGACGCAAAACTGGAGATGTGTCCACCTAGATCACCATCGGCGCGATTGGCTTTCACCACCATTGCCATCGCATTCCAGCGCATATATGAACGCAAACGCTCTTCGTATTCCAAATTACCTGGGCAGTGCTCACCTAAGTGCGCGGGTATCGTGTTCACGTAAGCGGTGTGGCTAGAGAAAGGTATGTGTGCACCACGACGACGCGCCAGATCCACCATACGCTCTAGCAGGTAATGCGCACGTTCTGCACCTTCGTGTTCAATGACCGATTCTAGGGCATCGAGCCATTCCTGCGTTTCCATAACATCTGGATCGTTAGCGGCTTGCGCCAGTATGTTGTCGAGCTGTGCAGACATGAGGGATCTCCTTGCGTCTTGTAATTCTGATGGGCGATTTCGGTTTAAGTCCTAGACTCAAATCCAGTCCATTCTGGACGTTTTATAACTATTCTGGAAGTGTAGCAGCACTCCAGAGTTTTTCAAAATACGGTAATTGATTTCATAATGTGATATATAGCCAAAAAGAAAATAATTAATCGGGCACGAATATACCGACTCAACATCCAAGATAAACAGACTCAAACCCGCCTCTTGGCCGGCATCAAAATGAGCCGGACTCTATAATTGCGGTTTGACTTTTTATCTTGATTAATAAACATGACTGCACACATCATTGATGGAAATCTATTATCAAAAGAACTACGGACTCAAGTCGCTGAGCGAGTCGCCGTCCTTACCCGCCAAGGACGCCAGCCTGGCCTAGCCGTAATTTTGGTCGGTGATAGCCCTGCCTCACAGGTTTACGTGCGTAACAAGATTAAGGCGTGCGAAGACGTAGGCATCCACTCAGTGTTTGAAAAATACGACGCTACGTTTAGCGAAGCCGATCTGTTGGCACGCGTGGAAGCCCTAAATCATGATCCGCGCATTCATGGAATTCTGGTGCAGTTACCGCTTCCTGCTCATATAGATTCACACAAAGTCATCGAAGCAATTGCCGCTGATAAAGATGTCGATGGCTTTCATGTGAATAACGCCGGCTTACTCATGACAGGCCAACCATTGTTTAGGCCCTGCACGCCCTATGGCGTGATGAAAATGCTGGAGTCAATCGACTATCCCATACGTGGAGCGAATGCCGTGGTAGTTGGCGCATCCAATATTGTGGGTAAACCTCAAGCGATGTTGCTCTTGCAAGCAGGCGCTACGGTCACCATTTGTAATTCGAAAACTCGCGATTTGGGCCACCACACACGAAACGCTGATATTTTGGTCGTGGCCACCGGCAAGCGGAACATCGTGACCGCCGATATGGTCAAGCCAGGAGCAGTGGTACTTGATGTTGGAATGAATCGCGACGATGCCGGCAAGCTCTGCGGCGATGTTGATTACGGCCCCTGTGCTGAAGTGGCTGGCTGGATCACCCCTGTACCGGGAGGTGTTGGCCCTATGACGATTACCATGCTTTTAGTAAACACCGTAGAAGCTGCCGAAAGAAATTGAACACGTACTACTTAACGGAAGAATCACATCACCATGCCTGATAACGCCTTACTGGATTTTTCTGATCTGCCCCGTTTTGATTTGTTTAACCATGAACATGTCACACCGGCGATCGATGTACTACTTACCGAAGCGCGTCAGCTAGTCAACGCTTTAGAAACGTCCAACGCAACACCGACATGGGATAGTTTTGTTTTACCTCTCGAATCTGTCACCGAACGCCTTGGTCGCGCATGGGGTGTGGTTAGCCATTTAAATGCCGTAGTAGACACCACCGAACTACGCGCCACCTACAACGAAAATCAGCCCAAAGTGACTGAGTTCTGGACTGAACTAGGACAAAATCTCAAGCTCTTCGAAAAATACAAAGCGCTACAAGCGAGTAACGAATATCACACGCTTAATTTTGCACGCAAACGTATTATCGATAACGCTGTTCGTGATTTCCGTTTAGGCGGAGCCGAACTTTCTGACGATAAAAAAATTCGTTTCGCAGAAATTCAAGAACAACACGCCGCGCTATCAACACGCTTTTCTGAAAACGTACTCGACGCCACCAATGCGTATGAATTACTGATAGCTGACGAATCTAGGCTGGCAGGGTTACCTGAGGATGTAAAACAAGCTGCACACACATCAGCTGAGCGCGAAGGTAAAACAGGCTGGCGTTTTACACTGCACTTTCCTTCGTATTTTCCGGTGCTGCAATATGCGAATGATCGCTCGCTACGCGAAACTATCTATCGCGCCATCTCGACCAAAGCGTCCGAGCTAGGTGAAAAGCCAGAATGGGACAACACAAAGAATATCGTTGACCTGCTCAAATTACGTAAGGAAGAAGCAATGCTTCTTGGGTACCAAAGCTTTGCTGAAGTATCTCTGGTACCCAAAATGGCGACCTCACCACATCAGGTGATTCAATTTCTTCAAGATTTAGCACGCCGCGCACGACCTTTTGCAGAAAACGATTTAGCTGAAGTACGCAGCTTCGCCAAAAATGAATTAGGCATAGATAAAGTAGAAGCATGGGATTTAGCCTATGCCTCTGAAAAATTACGTGAACAACGTTATGCATTTTCAGAACAAGAGGTAAAGCTCTACTTCCCCGAGCATAAGGTTATCGAAGGTTTGTTCCGTTTAATTCAAACCATGTTTGGTGTAGTGATTAAGCGTGACGAAAGCCCGGTATGGCATAGCGACGTAACTTTTTATCGGATCGAGAAACAAGGCCATCTAATTGGACAGTTTTATCTTGATCTGTATGCGCGCAATGGCAAGCGTGGTGGCGCTTGGATGGATGATGCTCGTGGCCGTAAAAATCTAGCCGGCAATCTGCAAACACCGATTGCCTACTTAACCTGCAACTTCACCGAACCTGCGATTGTCGATGGCATAAAAAAACCCGCCTACTTCACGCATGACGAAGTCATTACTTTATTCCACGAATTTGGTCACGGTTTACATCACATGCTGACCGCTGTTGATGAATTGGGTGTCTCAGGAATTGCTGGTGTTGAATGGGATGCTGTTGAGTTGCCATCTCAATTCATGGAAAATTTTTGTTGGGAATGGGACGTGCTGCAACACATGACAGCACATGCCGAGACAGGCGAATCGCTGCCACGTAGTTTGTACGACAAGATGATCGCAGCGAAGAATTTTCAATCCGGTTTACAAATGCTGCGCCAAGTTGAATTCTCTTTGTTCGACATGCATCTGCATGATGACTACGATCCGAACGGAACACAGTCAGTGGCCGATCTGTTAGCAGAAGTAAGACATAAAGTAGCTGTCATCATTCCACCTGCTTTTAATCGCTTTCAAAATTCGTTCTCACATATTTTCGCCGGTGGCTATGCGGCGGGTTACTACAGTTACAAATGGGCGGAAGTTTTATCGGCTGATGCCTATGGTGCATTCGAAGAGGCGCAAGGTGATCCCAACCGTCTGGCTGAAACCGGTTTGGCGTTTCAACGTGAAATTCTTTCGGTTGGCGGATCCCGTCCTGCACTCGAATCTTTCACTGCCTTTCGCGGTCGCGAGCCGAATATCGATGCCTTGCTGCGCCATAGCGGCATGACATCCAGTTAATTGGCCAGCCCATGACCCGAGTTGATTTCCACAGCAAGGTGCCGGACAAGCTGTTGTATGCTTGTCGTCTAATACGTAAGGCACGCACTGCTGGCATGAAGGTCGTGGTGTATTTACAAGACTCGCAACAGTTAAGTGATTTCGATCAGGCGCTGTGGACGTTCTCGGAACATGATTTCATTCCACATGTCGTCGCCAGCGATGAATTAGCTGAACAAACGCCGGTGATTTTGAGTTGTGATGCAAATGAAAATTTGCCGCATCATCAAATACTGATTAATTTATCAACGCAAACGCCGGATCACTTTGCGCGCTTTGAGAGAATGTTCGAAATCGTGTCAACGGACGAGCAGGATTTAGCTGCGGGTCGCGGTCGCTATAAGCACTATCAAACCCGAGGTTATGCACTCACTCATTTTGAGGCGGACAATTCATGACAACATCAAACCCACATGATCACGATATTCCTATTCTTACCGATATCATTGACGATCATGAGAGCGGAACAGCGGAAGATCAACCTGTCGCCGATGATGCTGAATTACTAGCTCAAATTGAAGAAGAAATAACTCACAGAATTTTTGCGGAACTTTCTGTGCAGATACCCCTTCTGATAGAGGCTGCAATGCAAAAACATGTTCCACTCGCCGTTGGTGCAAAACTACAAGCCGAATTAATGACAGCGTTGGCCGGTGTGATCCCTGCTGCAACAGCAGCAGCGAGTGATCAATTAGTCATCTCGATTGCTCAACAACTAGCCAGCGATTTAGATTCTCGCTTGCTTGAGCAAGTCAGAACGGTCGTTGCTGAAGAATTTCTTCGACTGCAACAATAGACGCACAACAAACATTTTTTAAGTTGAAAAAGCTAAACAACATAAACACAGTGGCGCAAATGACGCCACACAACGGGTAAGTCTCTTTAGAATTTCTGTTTTTAATAACACAGCAGTACTTATTGCTGCTGTATGCCACGGAAATAATCCATGAAAGTCATCGTACTAGGCGCAGGCGTTGTTGGAACTGCCTCCGCTTGGTTTCTTCAAAAAGCCGGTCACGAAGTCGTTGTACTTGAACGTCAACCCGGAGCAGCCCAAGAAACTAGTTTCGCCAATGGCGGCCAAATTTCTGTGTCACACGCCGAACCTTGGGCCAATCCATCTGCACCACTTAAATTATTGAAATGGCTGGGCCGCGAAGATGCGCCTTTATTATTTCGCTTACGACCCGAATGGTTGCAATGGCGCTGGGGCATGGAATTTTTACGCCAATGCACTCCCAGTAACATGGCCTACAACATACGACAAATTATCGCGATTGCCGAATATAGTCGACAAACACTGCAAGCAGTTCGTGCTGAAACCCGCATAGACTACGACTGCGAGACGCGCGGTATCTTGCATTTCTATACCGATGAAAAAGAATTTCAACAATCACTCCCCGCCGCTAATTTAATGCGCGACCTGGGTTGCCCTCGTCAAACGATCGATACTAGCGAAGTCATTCGTATCGAACCTGCACTAGCTCCTATACGGCACAAAATTGTGGGCGGTGATTTTACTGCTACCGATGAATCGGGTGATGTACATAAATTCACCACTGGCCTAGCATCTCAATGTGTCGAAGCGGGCGTGACATTTCGATTCAATACATTTGTTACGCGCTTAATCAGTGAAGGCGCCGGCGCATCAGCGCGCATCGTGGGTGCTGAAATCATTGATGAGCATGGCAGACATCAAACGATACGTGGCGATAGCGTGGTTGTGGCGATGGGTAGTTTTTCTACCCATTTGTTAAAACCACTGGGAATTGATTTGATGATCTACCCAGGCAAAGGCTATTCAGCCACCTACCCTGTCATCGATAATGCACTCGCACCTCGCGTATCGATGACTGATGACGGTCATAAACTCGTGATTTCCAGACTAGGCGATCGTTTGCGTGTTGCGGGTACGTGCGAAATCAATGGCTATTCACGCGCATTAAATCCCGTGCGATGCGAAGCCATTACTCGCCGCACCGAAGAATTATTTCCAGATGCCTGCGATTACAGTCAAGCTCAGTATTGGGCTGGCTTGCGTCCGCTGACACCGTCGAATATTCCTTATATCGGCAAAACAAAGTATTCGAATTTATTTTTAAATACTGGTCATGGCACGCTCGGTTGGACCATGGGCTGCGGCTCAGGTCGTGCCATTGCAGAAATCGTCTCTGGGCGTCAGCCTGAGCTTGATTTTGCTTTTACCGGAATGGCTCGAAGCAGCGTCACACGCGCCATGATTTCAACACCGACTCAGGTATCCCACTCCAAAGGCTAAGCGACTACTAAAGTAAGTCGCTTAGTAACTCGCTATACAGCTCGCACACTGCTCTGTTGGTAAAACGGACTTAAGAATAAATCGTCGATAATTAAGCCTAAATTGGAAGCTTTGGTTCTAGGCTTTTATTCTTTTTTCCCGTTTTAGCTGATTAGGAGATCCCATGCGCTGGCTGCCTTTACTCTTCCCCGTCTTCATGTTGGCAGAATCAGCCAACGCACAAGAACAGATTGTCAAAATCGGACACGTGGCACCTCTTTCTGGCCAAGTTGCTCATTTGGGAAAAGATAATGAAAACGGCGCACGCATGGCTGTTGACGTGCTCAACACAAAAAATCTCCGCATCGGTGGCAAAAAAATAAAGTTTGTTTTACTCGGTGAAGATGATGCCGCCACACCTCAGCAAGGTACCGCAGCTGCACAAAAATTAGTCGACGCAAAAGTTAACGGTGTGGTCGGCCATTTAAATTCCGGCACAACGATACCTGCATCTAAAATTTACAACGATGCAGGCATACCGCAAATCTCTCCATCAGCAACCAATCCCAAATACACACAACAAGGCTTCAAAGGTGCTTTTCGAGTTGTTGCGAATGATGGTCAGCTAGGCGGCGCTCTCGGCCGCTATGCAGCCAGCACGCTGCAGACAAAAAATGTTGCCATCATCGATGACCGTACCGCATACGGTCAGGGTGTCGCCGATGAATTTGCAAAATCAGCTAAAGCCGCTGGCATTAACATCATAGGCCGTCAATACACTAACGATAAAGCCACCGATTTCAACGCTATCCTCACCGCGATCAAAGGAAAAAATCCTGATCTGATTTTCTTTGGTGGCATGGATGCAGTCGCGGGCCCTATGCTTAGACAAATGAAACAGCTAGGCATACAAGCCAAGTATATGGGTGGCGATGGTATTTGTACCGAGCAGCTGCCCTCACTTGCTGGTGATGGCATGGCCGATGGTCAAGTTGTATGCGCAGAAGCAGGCGGCATCGAAGATAATCAGAAAAAAGGTTTGGATGAATTTCGCGCAGCCTATAGAAAAAAATTCAGCACCGACGTCAAGCTGTATGCGCCATATGTGTATGACGCTGTAATGGTGATGGCTGCCGCTATGCAGAAAGCCGATTCGGTAGAGCCTGCAAAGTACTTACCGGAACTCGCCAAAACTAATTATCAAGGGATTACAGGATTAATTGAATTCGATGCGCGTGGTGACATGAAGCATGGCACGTTAACGCTTTACACGTTCAAGAGTAGTAAACGGTCGCAATTAGCTGTGACAAAATAAAATACATAACTTCACTCCCATAAAAAAACCAACCGTCCTCGGTTGGTTTTTTTTCGTCTATGTATTTAAGGTTCAAATGAGTTCTAAGTGATCGAAAATCGAACACGCTATTTTTAAAAATGTACGTCTAAGCATAACTTTATTTGAGTTTTGAGTGAAACATGTATGTTTTTGATGCGCAATTAAATGGCTGCAAGCGAACAATCATTAGTTTTGTAACACTACGCTCCCTTTGCAAACATGACCTTCATGAAACGTGCCCAAAAAATTTCAACCAACTTTATCAAGTAGCGATCGATCATGCATTTCAGATCGTTTTTTCCAATCGAATAGCCTTACTTTACCTAGCTGGCTACTACTGCTATTGGTTGGCATTTTTAGCTGTGTACTACCCAGCGTACCGCGAGCACAGAACGCGCCGTTAACTAACCCAGCCGCGATCGCTGCACAAGAACAGCTACGTCAGCAAGAACGCGAACGAATTCAACGACAACAACAAGAAGTCCGGCCAGATGTGCGCTTATCTACGTCCATCACATCAAGCATAGACACGCAAGAAGGCAAAGATAACGAAATCCTGCCGTTGGATGAAACACCTTGCTTCAACATTCACAGCATTAGCCTGATCGGCGAAGCCTCTGAACGCTTTCTGTGGCTGCTAAATCATGTTGATCAAACGGCGAGCGGTACAGAAGATGTCGCGATCGGTCGCTGTATCGGTACCCATGGCATGAACGTCATACTTCATCGCTTGCAAGCAGCGCTCACACAACAGGGTTGGGTGACCACACGTGTCTTAGTGCGACCGCAAAAACTAACCAGCAGTGACCTTCAAATAAGTTTATTACCCGGACGCCTGGGGAAAATTCGTCTTGCGCCTAATGCTCAAGGAAAAATTCCTGAGCACGTTAGCTTGAGCGCCGCCTTCCCGTTGCAATCGGGCGATATCTTGAATCTGCATGCGCTTGAACAAGGTCTGGAAAACCTACGCCGCGTACCCACTATCGATGCCGAACTCAGCATCGCACCCAATCCAGTTGAATCAACTAATCCGAGAATCACCACCGCTGATGTGATCGTAGGCTGGCGCCAACGTATGCCGCTTCGCCTCAGTCTGGCAGCTGACGATTCCGGAGTCAGTAGTACCGGTAAATATCAAGGTACAACAACTATCTCTTACGACAACCCGTTTGCACTCAACGATTTGTTTTATGCGAGTTACACCCGCGATCTCGGTGGTCGTGGCAGCGGTAAACGCGGACTGCATGCCAGCAGTGCTCACTACAGCATTCCGTTTGGCTATTGGCTACTGAGTTTCAATGCCAACGACTCTCAGTACTATCAAACGGTCGCTGGGGCGAATGAGAATATTGTCTATTCCGGCGCCAGTCAAAACGGCGAGGTCAAACTAAGTCGCCTCGTTTACCGCGATGCTTATCGCAAGAGCACTGTATCGATTAAAAGCTGGGTACGTGCATCACAAAACTTTATTGATGACTTCGAAGTACGTGTCCAACGTCGGCGTACCGCAGGCTGGGAGCTTGGTCTCAATCATCGTGAATTTATTGGCAGCAGCACACTAGATCTCAGCCTTAACCAACGCCAAGGCACCGGAGCCTTTGGCGCACGTCGCGCACCTGACGAACTTTTCGATGAAGGCACGTCACGCATGCGCTTGACCACAACTGACATTCAACTCACTACGCCATTCAGTTTAGCGAATCAATCTCTGCGTTACATCGCGAATATACGCGCTCAATGGAATCAAACTTTATTAGTCCCCCAAGATCGTTTCTTAATTGGTGGTCGCTACAGTGTTCGTGGCTTTGATGGCATTAACTTACTTTCTGCCGATCGAGGTTGGGTAATGCGAAATGAACTGGCGCTTGCACTAGGTAGCAGCGGTCATGAAACCTACATCGGCATTGATCATGGCGAAGTCTCTGGTCGCAATAGCAAAAAACTGATTGGCACCGACCTCACCGGTGCTGTTTGGGGTTTGCGTGGATCCATCAAAGGTCTGAGCTACGACCTGTTCGTAGGTTCTCCTTTATCCAAGCCCGATGGTTTTAAAACATCGCGCATCACCACTGGTTTTAATTTTAATTGGAGTTATTGAACCATGAATCGTCACCACGACTACTGCTTTGATACGGCTCTACTGCAAAGACTAATCACGGTCACAGTAACTACAGCTACATTACTTGTTGCTGCATTCACCAGCACTCACGCCTTAGCGCAGATCAGATCCGACCCCAGCGCACCTCGCAATCAACGCCCCACTGTCTTACTCGCACCGAATGGCGTGCCTGTCGTGAACATACAAACACCGAGTGCCGCCGGTGTCTCGCGCAACACTTACAGTCAATTCGATGTCAAACGCAATGGCACGATTCTAAACAACAGTCGTACGGATGCATCGACTCAACTCGGTGGTTGGGTGCAAGCCAATCCGTGGCTAGCTACTGGTAGTGCGCGTGTGATTCTTAATGAAATCAATAGCAGTAACCCCAGCTACCTCAACGGTTGGGTTGAAGTTGCCGGTAGTCGTGCTCAAGTTGTGATTGCCAATCCTGCAGGTATCTCATGTAACGGCTGTGGGTTTATAAATGCTAGTAAAACGACGCTAGCTACTGGCACGCCTATTGTTAAGAGTGGCAGCTTAGAGAGTTACCACATCCCTGCTGGTGAATTGCGCATTGAAGGTTTAGGTTTAGATGCACGTCAGACCGATGCGCTCACCATTCTTACGCGTAGCGCAGAAGTAAATGCTGCTATTTGGGCTCAGAGACTTAAGGTCATCACCGGCAAGAACGATGTGAGTGTGGATGCCAATGGTGATGTCACGACCATTGCACCGGTCATCCCTGCTCCTCTCATCATCACTCCCATTCCCGGTAGCTACCCCGGTCGTTCCACGGGCAGTCCCCCACCGGCGTTTGCGTTAGATACGGCTTACCTCGGTGGTATGTATGCCGGACATATTTTTATTGTGGGTACAGAGCATGGCTTAGGTACGCGTCACTTAGGCACCTTCAAGGCTAATCAGGAATTAACTCTCAGCACCAATGGCTGGCTGGATGTTAAAGGCAGCATCAGTGCACCGAAACTCACTGTTGAATCAGAACAGTTAAGTAACCGTGGATTAATTACCGGTCAAACCGTATCGATCGCCAGTCCTGATATTAAAAATCTAGGTACGGGTCGCATGTATGGCGACCAACTCGCCTTACAAGCGGACACCCTTGTAAATGCGTCTGAAACGGTCAATGGCATCACCACCGCACCGGTGATTGCTGCGCGCGACCATTTAGTGATTGGCACCGGCACATTAGAGAACCGTGATGGTGGGTTGATCATCAGCGCGGGTGACGCGGTGATAGGTCGCAGAGTTGAAGCTGCCGTTGATACTGTCGCCGGCGGCCCTACCCTAACCGCTACAGGATTCGCCACAACCATCACCAACGACTCTGCCACTATCGACATCCAAGGCAATGCACAGATTAACGCTACCACCATCAACAACATCAACAGCCAGCTCACCACCGCGCAAGTCGATGAAGCGCCGTTTCATACACAGCGATTATTAGTTGCTCGCACCAATGCCATGTATCCCGCCAGCCAATGCCGGGGTTTGGGTGGTCGGGGGGATGTGTTCTGCATTGTGCATCCTGAGCTGTATGGCAAACGTCAGCCTTTGCTACCTGTTCGCACGATCACTCAATGCTTTTTAGGGAGTTGTGATGATCCCGTCATCAACTACGCGTGGAACGATCCCATGTTTGATCGTTTCAATGTCACTCCAGTTGGTCCACCTCCGGTGGAGCCTGCTGTTGCCTATGGCGTTAACAGCCAAGGCAAACCGGGCGGTTGTACCGGGGTTATTGGTGGGCCGATCACCACATCGGAGTGTATTGCCTGGCGCAAGGACTACGCCGCATGGGACCGTAGCTATCAAACGTCTTTAGATGCGTTAAGCATTCCAATAAACGCCTACAACGCGGGTGTAAATGAAGACAATCGTTTGCATAAATTCGAGGACTACACCTGGTATGAATTGAATGGCAGCCCAAGTCGTACTCAGGTGACGAACTCGTGGCCGGCTCTACTGCGGGTGGGTGGGGATTTGACTATTACAGGTAGTGGTGCGGGTAATGGAGTCGGCAATGGCACGGGTAATAACGCCAACAACTCCACCAACTCCACACTCACCAACCAAGACAGTCAGATCAACGTCGGTGGTGATATCCATCTCTCTAACATTGCACTGAACAATCAAGAGACTAAAGGCACGTATCGCGTTCAGTACGATGGCACGGCAGAATTCACCACAGTCGAGACCTGCGGCACATTTGGAACCAGCCATTGCCGTGAATGGCACGGTAAAACACCCTATCGTCCAGCACCTGAGATCACCACGATTGATTTACCGACGGGGTTGAAGTACGCACCTCGAAGCACTAATGCGACTACCAGTAACAATTCCACCGCGAACTCCATCACCAGCGGCAACAACGCCTTATTTAAAGTTGCTGGAAATGTGGGGGCTAACCCTGTCGGTGGCTATCTGGTTGAAACCGATCCCGCCTTTACTAATTACCGACAATGGTTAAGTTCTGACTACCTCTTAACGGCACTGAGCTACAACCCTGCTCTGATGCAAAAACGTCTGGGTGATGGTTACTACGAACAAAGCTTAATTCGCGATCAAGTCGCTCAACTCACTGGTCGTCGCTTCCTTGATGGGTACAGCAATGATGAAGCGCAGTACTTAGCGTTACTCACCAACGGTAAAACCTTCGCCCAAGAAGTGAAGTTACAACCCGGTATAGCGCTTACCAAAGAACAAATCGCGCAATTAACGAGTGACATTGTTTGGTTAGTCGAACAGGTAGTGACACTCGCTGATGGGAGTACGACGCATGTCTTAGTGCCGCAGTTGTATGTACATTTACAAAAAGGCGATTTAGATGAGAACGGCATCTTGACGAATGCTAGTTTAGGTGGAAACTTAGGTAGCAACTTAGGTGGAAACTTTAGCGGCAGTTTAATTACTGCCAACAGCATCAACGCCAACCTACAAGGTGACCTCACCAATAGCGGCACCATCGCCGGACGCAAGCTCGTTGCGCTGAACGCTAAAAAGATCAACAACCTCAGTGGAAACATTCAAGGATCTGACGTCAAGCTGCAAGCTAGTAACGACATCAACAACCTCGGTGGCCGCATCGCTGCAGAAAATAGCCTTATTGTTCAAGCCGCCAGTGACATCAACATCGCCAGCACTACTCAAAGTAGTGCTAACGCAATGGGCGCTAGTCGCTTTACCCGCACAGGTATCGATCGTGTGGCGGGTTTGTATGTGACGGGTACTAGCAAGAATGGTAGTACTACCTATGGCAATAGTAGTAGTGGTAACGGCAATGGCAGCACTACTGCTGCCACCAACCCAACCCTCATCGCGAAGGCAGGTAACAACCTCACTGTAAGTGGTGCACAGGTCATCAACAGTGGAGCAGGTTCAACACAGCTACAAGCCGGTCAAGATATTGCGCTGTCCACCATCACCACCGCCCAAGACGACAACGCTGTTTGGAATAAAAAAAATCACAGTCGTCTAGCCAACAGCCAAGACGTTGGCAGCGAGATCACCACCCAAGGTGAGATTAGCTTACACGCAGGAAGAGATATCACTGCCCGCGCTGCGAACCTTACTAGCCAAGGCGCCATTACTGTCGACGCTGCTCGAGATATCAAACTCGAAGCTGGACGGGCTACTTCAGTCAATGATCAAGCACGCCACTACACCACCAGCGGCACCCTATCCAGCACCACCACCACGACACGTGATCTGTTTGATCAAACGACGAGTGTTGGTAGCAGCTTGAGTGCTCAGAATGTTAAAGCCAACGCTGGGCGCGATGTCAACGTTGTAGGTAGTACCGTTGTAGCTGATGGTGAGATCACCATTAATGCAGAACGTGATATCAAAGTTACATCCGCTACCAACACCACCACCGAGAACCACTTCAAAGATGAAAAAACGTCCGGCCTAATGAGCTCAGGAGGCTTCGGTGTAACCATAGGCAGCCGCCAACTCAGTAATGATCAAAAAAATACGCGTACCACTTCTACTGCATCGACGATCGGCAGCTTAGGTAACAACACAGCAAGCAATGAAAGCAACAACGTCAACTTAACCGCAGGACGCACCTACCAACAAACCGGCAGCGACGTCTTAGCACTCCAAGGTGACGCCAATATCACCGCCCAAAAAGTTGACATCAACGAAGCACGAGAAACACAGCGGTCAAGTAGCGACACCAAGTTCAAACAAAGTGGCTTAACCATTGCAGTTACCAACCCAGTGATCAGTGCGGTGCAGTTAGCGCAGCACATGAGTCAAGCAGCGTCCAACCCCCGTGACCCGCGTATGCACGCCTTAGCCGCTGCCAGTACGGCATTAGCTGCCGTCAATGCAGCACAAGCGCTACAAGCGGGGCAAGGCC
>JACCED012237042.1_pt1 | contig 16285 bp, 13 predicted proteins | sample 7455021 | NCBI WGS metagenome assembly JACCED01 (sample SAMN15323456, study PRJNA562643) | freshwater metagenome | isolation source: river surface water | place: USA:Blue River Watershed | collected 2017-08-19 | reverse complement strand
GGCGTTGTCGGTCGCGTGTTCCGCGAATTTGCAGGGACGATTTCCGTTGCCATTTTGGTTTCTGGATTTGTTTCGCTCACACTCACACCGATGATTTGTGCGCGGATTTTGCGTGAACATCGGCCTGATCATCGTGAAAGCCTTTTTGCGCGTATTGTCGACGCTGGCTTTAATTCAGTTTTAAATCTCTATCGGATCGCGCTGGATGGGGTGATCCGTTTCCGTCTCATTGTACTTCTTTTGACGCTTGGCACGATCGCATTAACTGGCTGGCTCTATCTTCAAATTCCAAAAGGGTTCTTCCCGCAAGAAGATACAGGTCTTCTGCGTGCCTCTGTCGAAGCAGCGCCTGATGTGTCTTTCAGCGTGATGGCTGATTATCAAGTCAAGCTCAATGAGGTGATTAGCAAAGATCCGGCGATTGATTATTTTACATCCTCCGCAGGCTTTGGTTCGACCAATCAAGGGTTTATGTTCATCCAGCTAAAGCCGCGTAGCCAACGCGATGATATGGGTAAAATCATAGGCAGATTACGCAAAGCGGCCTCAGGCATTCCTGGTATCAATGCCGTCTTTGTGCCAATTCAAAACTTCAATTTAAATGCGGGGCGGCTCGCGCGCGCGCAATATCAATACACGATGCAATCCGGCGATCTTGCCACTTTGTTTGCTTCCGTTCCGAAGATTCTGGAACAGTTCCGCAAGACACCCGAATTGCGCGATGTGACAAGTGATTTGCAAATCGCCAATCCGCAGATCGTTGTGGATCTTGATCGCGAGAAAGCGGCTAATTTGGGTGTGACTTCCGATCAGGTTCGCCAAACACTTTATAATGCATTTGGCTCGCGTCAGATTTCTACAATCTATACAGCCTCATCCGATTACGCTGTGATCTTGGAAGCCAATCGCGATTATCAATCGGATCCTGCAGCTTTATCGCGATTATTTATTAAAAATTCGACTGGTCAGAATGTACCGCTTGAAGCGGTCGCGAATATTCGTCGCAATATCGGACCTTTGTCGATTAATCGCCAATCACAACAACCGGCTGTGACATTATCATTCAATCTCGCGCCCGATGTCGCGCTGGGCCAAGCGGTTGAAGCCATTCGCAAGGCAGAAAAAATTGCGGGCCTTCCGTCATCAATCGTTACGGGTTTTGCGGGATCAGCGCAGCAATTCCAAGATTCACTCAAAGGGCAAGGGCTATTGATCCTCGCGGCTGTACTTGTGATCTATATCGTTTTAGGCGTTCTTTATGAGAGCTTCATTCATCCAATCACGATTTTGTCGGGTCTGCCGTCAGCGGGCTTAGGCGCATTGCTCGCGCTCCAATATTACAAGCTTGATCTTTCAGTCATCGCGATCATCGGCATTTTGATGCTCGTAGGCATTGTGAAGAAGAATGCCATCATGATGGTTGATTTTGCGATTGAGCGAAGACAGTCAGGGATGAATGCGTTGGACGCTATTCGGGAGGCCGCTCTTGTGCGCTTCCGTCCCATTATGATGACCACTTTCGCGGCTCTGTTTGGCACTTTGCCGATCGCGCTTGGTTCAGGCGCCGGGTCTGAACTTCGGCAACCTCTGGGTATTGCAGTTGTCGGCGGTCTTGCCGTTTCGCAGCTGCTCACCCTGTTCATTACGCCTGTTGTCTATATCTATCTCGACAAGATTGAGAGTTATTTTAATGGTCGCAAGAAAGCCGAGGCGGCTCTCAAGGCGCAGGAAGGTTGAATTTTAGCAAATTTTTATCCGGACTTTTAAAAGCGTGCGGATAAGACAATCCCGTATTTGTTTTTGGGATTTTTTTATCGATGCCTTCTCCGCATGCCTCAATAATGTTGAAGAGTAGACCGCGAAGCTTACTCCTGTCGCCTGATTATTATTGTCGTGCGGTCCTTGCTGATTTCTTCGATGATTATGGTTATCCCCTGATCTGCCAATCCTCCTTCAAAGAGATGGTACTCAAAGGGGCCGATGAGGGTGCCGAGCTTTTGATTTTGGACGATGATCTTGGCGAGATGACACCCTATGAGGCGCTCCGGATTTTGCGGGCAAAAGTAGAAAGCCCGTCATCCGCCAAAGCCATATTGTTGAGCGGCGTTACGACGCGCCGTAGTCTTGAACGGGCAAAGCGGGCGGGATTTGATGCCGTGATTGCTAAGCCGATTACGCCGACGCTCTTCCTGCGTACACTTCGAAATCTTACCCCATCTTTGGCAGCGTGACGCGGATCGAGCGTTTGGGCCTCAGCTCTCGCTTGGCATTTTGGGCCGACTGGTGCTAGCCTTCTCGTCGATAGAGTGTTTTTCGAACGGAATTCCATGTCGCGGGCGAGTGTGCATCGCGCGGAAGAGGGTGCAGGCAAGACGGGACGGCATCACGCTGACGGCGGGGATGCGTCGCGTGCTGCGGTCTATGCCGCGCTGGATTTGGGTACCAATAATTGTCGCCTCCTGATGGCGCGGCCGTCGCGTGACGGATTTCGCGTTGTTGACGCGTTTTCTCGGATTGTGCGCTTGGGCGAAGGCGTCTCCTCAACACGCCGTTTGGCCGATGATGCGATCAACCGCACGATTGAGGCGCTTAAAATCTGCAGCCACAAAATGGCGCATCGCGGCGTGAAGCGCGCGCGCCTGATTGCGACCGAAGCCTGCCGCGCCGCTGAAAACCGCCAAGATTTTATGGGCCGCGTCGAGTCAGAAACCGGGCTTCGCCTTGAGATCATCGATCGCGAGACGGAGGCCGCGTTAGCCGCCGCAGGGTGCGCGGCGTTGGCCGATCCGAAAGCCGAGAGTGTTGTTCTCTTTGATATTGGTGGGGGATCCACTGAAGTTGTGTGGCTCGATGCCGCGCGTGAGGGGCGTCGCTCAATCCGCAAGCGCATTCGCTCCTGGCTCTCTTTGCCGGTCGGTGTTGTGAATCTCTCGGAGCGGCACGGCGGACGCGATGTGAGTGCCGAGTCGTATCAGCGCATGGTTGATGAGGTGAAAGACCATCTTGTGTCTTTTGCCGCCACATTGCCGAAGACGGGCGAGCCGCGTGATTTTCATCTCTTGGGCACATCTGGCACCGTGACGACCTTGGCGGGTGTGCATCTTGGATTACCACGCTATGATCGTCGCGCGGTTGATGGCATCTGGATGAGTTCTGATCAGGTCAGCGGCATTGTCTCACGACTATTAGCCATGAATTACTCCGAACGTGTCGCAAGCGCCTGTATTGGTGTTGAACGTGCGGATTTGGTTTTGTCAGGCTGTGCGATTTTTGATGCCATCCGGCATATGTTTCCGTCTGATCGCGTTCGTGTTGCCGATCGCGGATTGCGTGAGGGCATTCTCATGCAATTGATGGTCGAAGATGGCGTGTGGCATGACCACGCTTTGGGGGCCGCATGAGTAGCGACGGACTCTCGGGCCGCGAAGGGGGACGTTCCCTCAAACAACGTGTGAAGACTGCCAAGAAGCGTACGGTCTCGCAAAAACGTTGGTTGGAACGACAACTCAATGACCCTTTCGTTGCGCGTGCGAAGCGTGAAGGCTATCGCTCACGCGCGGCGTTCAAAATCATCGAGATAAACGAGAAATTCAAATTGTTCAAACCTGGCGGCCGCATTGTGGATCTCGGTGCTGCGCCCGGTGGATGGGCGCAAGTTGCCGCAAAGATTGTTCAATCCGACAAAGGTAAAGGCAAAGTGATCGGTATTGATCTTCTTGAGATTGAACCCATCATTGGCGTGGATTTCACCGTGATGGATTTTCTCGAAGCCGACGCCCCGGAAAAGCTAAAAGTGATGTTGGGCGGTGAAGCCGATATCGTGATGTCGGATATGGCCGCGAATACAACGGGTCATAAGAAAACTGATCATTTGAAAATCGTGGCGCTTGCCGAACTCGCGGCCGAATTTGCGCGCGAGGTTTTGGCACCGGGCGGGGCCTTTCTGGCCAAGGTCCTGCAAGGGGGGACTGAGGGGACCTTGCTTTCGGATCTCAAGCGGGATTTTGCGCAAGTTAAACATTACAAACCCGCCGCGAGCCGGTCTGATTCGGCAGAGCTTTATGTCGTCGCCACGGGCTATCGCGGACGTTCATCGGCTTAAATTCGAGCGATTTTGCGCAGGCTTTCGCTTTCTCTCCATAAAAACTGAGATAAAGCACAGGGATGGGCTCTTTCCGCTTCCCGTTTGCGAGAGGCCGTGATACGTCCCACTGCCAATCCGATGACCGGCCCGAGATTGCCGCCGCGCTGATTTTAAGCCGGTTGTCCCCGCCTCTTTTTCGCGCGTTCAGGAGTTGGCCATGGCCGTCAAATCGGCAATTCGTGAATCCTTCACATTCGACGATGTTCTCTTGCAGCCTGGTCACTCCTTGGTGATGCCGGGCGATGTCGATGTAACAACAAGATTGACGCGGACCTTAAGCCTCAAACTCCCCATTATTTCAGCGGCGATGGACACGGTGACTGAACATCGTTTGGCGATTGCCATGGCGCAAGCGGGCGGGCTTGGCGTTCTTCATCGCAATATGACGATTGATGAGCAAGCCAATGAAGTGCGCGCGGTCAAAAAATTTGAAAGCGGGATGGTGGTGAATCCTCTCACGATCTATCCGGATGAAACGCTTGCTGACGCGCTTGAGCTTATGAAGCGCAATCATATTTCCGGTGTGCCGGTTGTTGAGCGCGGTTCGGGTGATAAATCCGGAAAGCTTGTCGGCATTCTGACCAATCGCGATGTGCGTTTCGCTACCAATCCGCAACAGCCGGTTTCCGAATTGATGACAAAGGATCGGTTGATCACGGTGCGTGAAGGGGTGAGCCAAGATGAGGCGCGTCGTCTTCTTCATCAATTCCGTATTGAAAAACTGCTTGTTGTTGATGATCATTTCCGCTGCATCGGATTGATCACTGTCAAAGATATGGAAAAGCAGGTCGCGCATCCGCATGCTTCGAAAGATGCGCGCGGACGGTTGCTTGTGGCCGCGGCAACGACGGTGGGTGACTCAGGATTTGAACGAGCCGAAGCCTTGATCGATGCGGGCTGCGATGTCGTTTGTGTCGATACCGCGCATGGTCATTCGCAACGCGTGCTCGACAGTGTCACACGCATCAAGAAATTATCGAATGCGGTGCAAATCATTGCGGGCAATGTCGCAACCGCTGCCGGCACCCAAGCGCTTATTGATGCCGGTGCTGATGCGGTAAAAATCGGCATTGGTCCGGGTTCAATCTGCACCACACGTATTGTTGCCGGTGTTGGCGTGCCGCAACTTTCCGCAATTATGGATGCTTATTCTGTTGCAGGGAAAGCGGATATTCCGGTGATCGCCGATGGGGGGATCAAGTTCTCCGGCGATCTTGCAAAGGCCCTTGCTGCGGGGGCAGAAACTGCAATGATCGGATCGCTTCTTGCAGGCACAGATGAAAGCCCCGGCGAAACATTCCTTTATCAAGGCCGCACTTACAAAGCCTATCGCGGTATGGGTTCGGTTGGCGCGATGGCGCGCGGCTCGGCGGATCGCTATTTCCAACAAGACATCAAAGACGCGCTGAAACTTGTGCCCGAAGGCATTGAAGGGCAGGTGCCTTATAAAGGGCCCGTGGCCAGTGTGCTTCATCAATTGGCGGGCGGATTACGCGCGTCGATGGGTTATGTAGGCGGCGCAACGCTTGCCGACTTCCGTACGAAAGCTGAATTCGTGAAAATCACATCGGCGGGTTTACGCGAAAGCCATGCGCATGATGTGACAATCACGCGCGAGAGTCCGAATTATCCAACATGAGTGTCTTTGTTTTTGTTTTGCTCTCTCATTTGAAAGTTGTGTTATGACCCCTGCGGCACGACTTTCGGCGGCTATTGAAGTGCTTGACGATCTTATCTCGCGTCGGCGACCCGCGACGGATGCGTTGAAAGATTGGGGTCTTGCACATCGCTTTGCAGGCTCTGGTGATCGCGCAGCCATTGCGGCTCTTGTATATGACACGTTGAGACGCCGCGGATCAGCTTCTTTTCTCATGAATGGTGAAACACCGCGCGCAATGCTTTTGGGCGCCTTGCATCTTGAGCGTGGCCTTTCCGGTGATGAGATCGCAGCTCTTTGTTCCGGTGACAAATTTGCGCCTCAACCGCTCACAGCGGATGAAGTGAACGCACTTCAAAAGAAGAATATTGATGATGCGCCTTCTCATGTCATTGGAGACTATCCCGAATGGCTTGATGCGTCTTTCAAAGCGGCCTTTGGTGAAGCATGCTCACATGAAATGCAGGCTATGGCACACCGCGCGCCAATTGATCTTCGTGTCAACACATTGAAGGCCACGCGTGAGCGGGTAATGGAAGAACTTTCGCATTTCAAGCCGATTGCGACGCCGCACTCGCCGCTTGGTATTCGCATCACTCCATCTGCTGATGGTCGCGCGCCAAGCCTGCAAGCTGAACCGGCTTTCCAAAAAGGGTTCTATGAAATTCAAGATGAAGGGTCGCAACTTGCTGCAGCGCTTTCAGCCGTTGATCCGGGCATGCAGGTTATTGATCTGTGCGCAGGTGCTGGCGGTAAGACATTGGCTCTTGCCGCGCTCATGGATAATCGCGGACAGATTTTCGCAACCGACAGCGACAAAAGGCGTCTTGCGCCGATTTTTGATCGGTTGACGCGTTCGGGCGCGCGCAATGTTCAAGTGCGGGCACCAAAGACCAAAGACGACGAACCCCTCAAAGGCCTTGAAGGTCAAGCCGATCTTGTTTTGATTGATGCGCCTTGCACGGGAACAGGGACATGGCGTCGTAACCCCGATGCAAAATGGCGCTTGCGTCCCAATGCGCTTGAAGACCGCATCAAAGAACAAAGAGCCGTGCTTGAACGGGCAGCCTCTTTTGTCAAACGCGGTGGGCGGATCGCTTACATTACATGCTCGCTTTTGCCGCAGGAAAATGATGATGCGGTTGAAGAATTTCTAAAGACGCATGACTCTTTCACCCTGATTGATCCCGCTCATATTGCATTGAATGCCGGTTTTCCGGTACTTGCCGATTTCATTTCTCATAAAGGCAAGGGCTTGCAGTTAACGCCGCATCGTACCAGTACGGATGGTTTTTTTGTTTCGCTTCTCAAACGGCAATGATTTCATATTTCGGAACGCTCTATGACTGATAGACATGATCCTCATGCGCATGAAAAAATTCTGATTGTCGATTTCGGATCGCAGGTCACGCAATTGATTGCGCGGCGGGTGCGCGAAGAGGGCGTCTATTGCGAGATCATTCCGTTTCAATCGGCTGAAAGAGCCTATCATGATATCAATCCGAAAGCAGTGATCTTGTCGGGTGGTCCGGCCTCTGTTCTTGACGAGAATGCGCCTTATGCGTCGGATGTGATTTTTAAATCAGGCGTTCCGGTGCTCGGCATTTGCTATGGCGAACAAACCATGGCGAAGCAATTGGGCGGCCATGTTGAAAGCGGTCATCATCGCGAATTTGGTCGCGCCGAAATTGAGGTCACTGCATCATGTAAATTGTTCGAAGGGGTTTGGGCCAAGGGTCAAAAATCTCCCGTTTGGATGAGCCATGGCGATCGTGTGACGCGTTTGCCGGACGGCTTCTCTGTCGTTGCGGTGTCCGAGAACGCTCCTTTTGCAGCGATTGCGGATGAAACGCGACATTATTACGGCGTGCAATTTCATCCAGAAGTCGTTCATACGCCTGATGGGGCAAAGCTCATCAGGAATTTCGTGCGCAACATCGCGGGATGCCGCGCCGATTGGACGATGAAGGCGTTCCGTGAAGAGGCGATCAAACGCATTCGCGATCAAGTCGGCAAAGGCCGCGTGATTTGTGGGTTGTCGGGCGGCGTAGACTCTTCTGTGGCTGCCGTCTTGATCCATGAAGCGATTGGCGATCAATTGACTTGCGTCTTTGTTGATCATGGTTTGCTGCGTTTGGGTGAAGCGCAGAAGGTCGTCACTCTGTTTCGTGATCATTACAATATTCCGCTCGTTCATGTGGATGCGAGCGAAACATTCTTAACGGAACTTTCAGGCGTCGAAGATCCTGAAACGAAGCGCAAAATCATCGGAAAGCTGTTCATCGATGTGTTCGACGCCGAAGCCAAAAAAATCGGTGGCGCGGATTTTCTGGCGCAAGGCACACTTTACCCCGATGTGATTGAGAGCGTTTCATTCACAGGCGGGCCATCGGTAACGATCAAAAGCCATCATAATGTCGGTGGTTTGCCCGAACGGATGAAGATGAAACTCGTCGAGCCTTTGCGCGAACTCTTCAAAGATGAAGTACGCGCGCTCGGTCGCGAACTCGGCTTGCCCGATGCCTTTGTCGGTCGCCATCCTTTCCCGGGGCCGGGGCTTGCGATCCGTATTCCTGGCGCAATCACGAAAGAGAAGGCTGATATTTTACGGTTGGCTGATGAAATCTATCTCGAAGAAATTCGTCGAGCGGGACTCTACGACAAAATCTGGCAGGCCTTTGCCGTCTTGCTCCCTGTTCGCACGGTAGGAGTGATGGGTGACGGGCGCACTTATGATCACGTCTGCGCATTGCGCGCGGTCACATCCGTTGATGGCATGACGGCAGATTTTTATCATTTTGATATGAATTTCTTGGGCCGTGCCGCCAACCGCATCATCAATGAGGTAAAGGGCATCAATCGTGTTGTCTATGATGTGACATCAAAACCACCCGGCACGATTGAGTGGGAATAACATCCATGCCGGACCATTCGCACCGCATCGCTGAACTTGAGCATCGCATTACAGAGCAAGAGAAGACGATTGCGGATTTGAGCGAAATGGTTGTTGCGCAATGGAAGAAGATTGATCTTCTCGAGCGTCGCTTTAAGGAATTAAAAGAGGAGTTTGAGGCATCCACTGATCAACGCGAGAAGGCGCCTGAGCCGCCACCCCCACATTACTGAGGTGCAAGCGGCGGCGCGCCGCTTTACTCTAAACCCATGTAATTTTTAAGAAATTTTGAGCTGATAACTATATTTTCTACTTGACCTTGCGTAAGGTTGTAGCCTGTGGTTCCCTTCTCACCCTCGGATAGAGGAGGGTGGACCATGCGGCGCTTTTTGGGATTGCGGACATCTGAACAGACGGTGCGGACCCGCGTTGTCGGTGATGCTGTGAATGATGAAATCATGCGTGCGTCACAATCTTTTGCCGTGCAAACGGAAGCCGTTCGTTTACCACACGCCTCTGCCCCCACATTTTTTGGTGAGGAGGAAACGTCGCTCGCTGAAACAGCGCCTCTCCTGGCCTCCGCCATTCGTAATGAAGAAATTCGCCTCGATTATGAAGGGTTGATCGAGCGGTTTAAGGCGTTCGATCACCTTCGTGCAGAGTTCTTAGGCGTGACGCAGCGTTTTGTGGCTGTCGTTGATGAATTGGAAGATCTGAAGAAGGACAAAGCAGAACTACAAGGCCATCTTGAATTGTCGGAAGCCGTTGGCGCCGAGTTACGCATGGCGCTCACCGATCTTGAACCCAAATATGAGACGTTGGTGTCCGAGAAAGCGGCGCTTGAAGCTGCCGGTGAGCGGGCACGTGAGACAATTTCTAAAATTGAGGCAGCAAAACAAAAAGAACAAGAAGAGCACCAAGCCACGCGTGATGTCGTCAAACAGCGGGATGGCGCTTTGGCAGAAGCACGCGCACAAATCAATGCGCTGCAAGATGAAATTTCAGCGGGTCGCCGCGAATTGGATCGTCTGTCATCGACTTTAGCCGAGCGGGAAGTGGCCTATGAACAAGTCGCAAGCGCTTTGCGCAGCAGCGAAGAACAGGGCCGGATGCTCAAGACGTTGCTCGATGAGAGCACATTCCAAACTGCGCGCTTAAGCCGGACGGTCAGTGAATTGGAGCCCATGGCGGAGCGTTTGAAATCGCAGATTGCAACGCTTCAAGCCGCGGTTGAAGCCGAGCGCGAAGCGAAAGAGAAGGCCGCGATTGATCGCGTTGAAGGTCTTGAAGTCCTTCGGGCCGAGTTGCGCGCCACAACGGCGAAACTTGAAGCGGCAACGCAACGCGCTGAAACACAGGAAAAAATGTTGAATACCGCGCGTCAAAATTATCGCGAAAAGCTCGAAGAATTACGTGCGGTCGAGCGCTCGGTCATCGATCTCACGATGCAGCTTGCGAATATGACGCGTCGGGCTGAAACGGCGGAGGCTGAAAAATCAGCACTACATATTCGTGTCGCCGATCTTGAGACGGCAGAACGTAGCTTTGATCTTCGTTATGAAGAAGTAAGCAAAGCGCTTACCGAAAAAGAGACAGCTTTGTTGCTGGCGCGTGATCAGATCACGTTTGAATCAAGCCGTCTGGAAGAAGCCCAGCGAATGGCTCGTCTCGAGCGTGCGCGTTATGAAGCCGATATGGTCGAAATGGCTCGGCTTTTGGATAAAGAGCGTGTTGACCGCACCGTTCTTGAGGGTGCCTTGTTGTCTAATCGTCGGCGTCATATTCAACGCGGCACCGAGGAGGCCTCCGAGGCGGTTGCTGAAACGGTTCAAGAAACAATCACAGAATTGGTGGACGAAGAATCGAATAGTAGCTCTCCAGCGCTTCTCGTCGATGATGCCGACAGTGGCGCGGTTATTCTCGAGTTCGAACGTGGGCCGGCAAGTGTGACCCTTGAAAACACTGTCGCAGCTGATCAGCTGTCAGAAACAAGATCACCATCCGCGCCGATGGCGTCGTGAAAACCAACATCGCTTTTTGATCGTCGAGGGTGAGTGAGGACGGGACGACTTGCTCGATATACCTTGCGCGTGGTTTAACGAGTGCCTCGCTTCATGGGGAATTCGTTCATGTCCATTCTCATTCTCGGCCTTGTGATTTTGCTTGCGGGCCATTCTGTCCAAATGGCTGCCGCACTTCACGCAAGCCTTCAGCAGAAGTTCGGGCGGAATATCTATCGCGGTCTTTACAGTGTGGTGGCCGTGATCGGTGTGGCTCTCGTGATTGACGGCTTTGGCCGCTATCGCGCCGATGGCATGATCCCCGTTTGGGATCCACCGACCGGGATGAAACATCTCAATCTGTTGTTGATGCTTTTCGCATTCATTGCACTGATCGCGAGCCAGCTTCCGCGCGGCTATATCAAGGCGCGGTTGAAACATCCGATGCTCGTCGGGCTCAAAGCCTGGGCTTTAGGCCATCTGCTTGCGAATGGCGATCTCGGCAGCATCATTCTCTTCGGCTCGATCCTCGCTTGGGCGGTTGTAAACCGGATTTCCTTCCGTTGGCGGCCAGTGGGGGCAGAACCGCCCGCGCCGCGTGTTTTCGGCGACGTCTTGTCGGTCGGTATTGGCGTTATTGCCTATGTGGCGATGCTTTATTTGCATCCCATCCTCATCGGCGTGTCGGTCTTTGGCTGAATTTGGCTGATTTTTTACTTACAAAAGCCACCGGTCTTCCTTATAGAGGGCCGGTTGCAATCTGATTTTTGGGCGTCTTGAGGCCATGAGCGATATTTTCCGCGAAGTTGACGAGGATCTCCGCCGCGATCAGGCGGTCGATATCTGGAAGAAATATGGTCCGCTCTTTTTGGCGGTCGCGGCTGTCATCGTCGCGGGCACCGCGCTTTACCGCGTTTATGTCTATTATGAGCGCCAAAAAGCCGAGGCGCTTGGCGGGCGTTATCAAGCCGCGCTTGAATTATCGCGCACGGGCAAGAATGAGGAAGCAGCCAAAGAATTCGCCGCCATCGCTTCAGAGGGGGGTGCTGGTTATGGGGTCTTGGCACGTTTTCGCGCTGCCGCAGAACTTCAGATAAAGGACAAAGCAGCAGCGGCCGTGCAATTCGACGCGCTGGCGAATGACGCCTCCATCGGCGTGCTTCTGCAAGGTCTTGCCCGCTTGCGTGCGGCGACCGTGCTTGCTGATACGCTTTCCATTGATGAACTCAAAAAGCGTCTCGAGCCACTGCTGCCGCAAGGCTCGGCTTGGGGACCCAATGCACGCGAGTTGATTGGCCTTGCGACGATGAAGGCGGGTGATTTAGAGGCGGCAGGCAAAGTCTTTGACGAAGTCATGACTGATCCCGCATCGCCGCCGAGTTTGAAGCAACGTGTTGAAGTCTATCTCGCGCTCGTGAAATCGGGCAGCAAGGCTCCCTGATCAGGGCGTCACTCAAAGAGGTGATGAATTATGTCGTTTACGGTCGCGCTGATCGGCCGACCGAATGTCGGCAAATCCACCTTGTTCAATCGCTTGGTGGGCAAGAAGCTTGCGCTTGTGGATGATCAACCAGGCGTGACGCGTGATCGTCGCGCGGGTGATGCCCATCTCGGCGATTTTGATTTTACAGTTATCGATACAGCTGGACTTGAGGAGAGTGCGGAAACCTCTCTCACGGGTCGTATGCGCGCGCAAACCGAAGCCGCTATTCTTGATTCCGATGCGGTAATTTTTTTGATTGATGTGCGCGCAGGCATCACGCCGACAGATCGACATTTTGCTTCCCTTGTAAGGCGCGCGGGCAAGCCCGTTATTCTTCTTGCCAATAAAGCTGAGGGCAAACTCGGCATGATGGAAAGCTATGAGGCTTTTGAATTGGGCTTAGGCGATCCCATTCCCTTCTCAGGCGAACACGGCGAAGGACTTGCCGATCTTTACGAAGCGCTTCGCAATATTTTTCCGCGTGAAGAACGCAATGAATATGATGACGATCACGAGGATGAAGACGATCATCATGAGCGCCCACTGCGCATCGCCATTGTCGGTCGTCCCAATGCAGGCAAATCCACACTCATCAATCAGCTGATTGGTGAAGAGCGATTACTCACCGGACCAGAAGCAGGCATCACACGCGATTCCATTTCGGTCGAATGGTCTTATCGCGGAAGGCCTGTAAAACTTTATGACACGGCCGGTATGCGCAAGCGTTCGAAAGTCGAAGACAAGCTTGAAAAGCTTGCCGTGTCTGACGGTTTGCGTGCGGTCAAATTTGCGGAAGTGGTTGTGCTGCTTCTTGATGCGACAATTCCCTTTGAAAAGCAGGATCTCGCTATTCTTTCCGTCATTGAACGCGAAGGTCGCGCGCTTGTTGTGGGTGTCAATAAATGGGATCTTGTGGCGGGTGAGGCAGGTCGCTTTCAGCGCATGGTCGAAGATGCTGAACGACTGATCTCGAATGTCAAAGGCGCGCAGATCATTCCGCTTTCAGGATTGACGGGATCAGGCACAGATCAATTGATGGATGCTTGTTTCAAAGCCGCAGAGATTTGGTCAACCCGCGTTTCCACCGGACAAATCAATCGTTGGCTTGAAGGTGTGCTCGAAAAACATCCGCCGCCGGCAATTTCAGGTCGCCGCATCAAAATTCGCTATGCAACACAAGTGAAAGCGCGGCCACCGCATTTCGCTTTATTCGGTTCGCAGCTTGACGGTTTGCCTGATAGTTATACGCGCTATCTCATCAATTCATTGCGCGAGACATTTAACTTGCCGGGGACACCGATCCGCTTGTCGATGCGGACGGCAAAAAATCCTTACGCGAAGGATTAGGTTACGCTGTCACATCCACCGGTTTGCCGAAATCGCAGAGGCGCGGTGTGGGGCCTGAGAAGTCGAAGAGCCTTCCCGTATCTGTCCATGATGTTGCGGCCATCTCGATAAGATGAGGCACAAGCGCGGAAGGCTCACGCAAACTCATTGGATCTTCACCAGGCACTGCATTTGCGCGCATATCGGTGCGCAATGGACCTGGATCGACCATCATCACTTTGATCGGGGTTGACGAGACTTCTTGTGCATAAGTGTGACCCAGCGCTTCAACGGCGGCTTTCGAAACACTGTAAGGGCCCCAATAAGGGCGACGTTTCCACGCAGCCGCTGAGCTCATCAAAATCACGCGACCAGAGTCCGAGCGTTGCAAGAGCGGATCAAGAATGCGGATCAAACGGAAATTCGCCGTTACATTGACGAGCATCACATCGTCCCATTCTTTTGCGATGATGTGACCGATTGGCGAAATGGGACCCAAGATCGCACCATTGCCAAAGAAAATATCAAGCTTGCCCCAACGCTCCAACAAAGCGGGACCCAAGCGATCTAGACTGTCCATGTCTTTCAAATCGGCAGGCACCAGCGTTGCGGTTCCCCCAATAGCGCGAATTGCGTCATCAAGTTCCTCAAGCGCGCCTTGTGTCCGTGCCATCGCAATCACATGCGCGCCTTCTTTGGCGAAAGCGAGCGCTGTGGCGCGGCCGATGCCGCGGGATGCGCCGGTGATGAGCGCGATCCGATTTTCAAGTTTTTTTGTCATGGAACTTAACCCGCTTCAGCAAGCAGTGAGAGTTGTTTCGGGGAGTCACCCGATTGATCTGTCAAACCGGTTGGATAATCACCAGTGAAACAATGATCGGTGAATTGCGGGCGATCAGGACTGCGGCCCTTTTCGCCCATCGCGCGATAGATGCCATCGACCGACAAAAACGCGAGCGAGTCACAGCCAATAAATTCACGCATTTCTTCAAGCGAATGCGTGGCGGCAAGAAGATTGTTACGCTCCGGCGTATCAATACCATAGAAATCCGGATATTTGATCGGCGGTGAAGAAATCCGGAAATGCACTTCGCGCGCGCCAGCATCACGCATCATGCGCACGATTTTTACCGACGTTGTGCCGCGCACAATCGAGTCATCAATCAGAATGATGCGTTTGCCTTCAACAACTGCGCGATTGGCGGAGTGTTTCATACGTACACCGATTTCGCGGCCTGTTTGTGTCGGCTGAATGAAGGTACGGCCGACATAATGATTGCGAATGATGCCGAGTTCATAGGGAAGCCCTGACTCTTGCGCATAACCAAGGGCCGCAGGAACGCCTGAGTCAGGAACAGGGATTACAACATCAGCGGCAACGGGGCTCTCACGCGAAAGCTCAGCGCCCATCGCTTTACGTACTTGATATACGGACTTGCCATGCACGACGGAGTCAGGTCGCGCAAAATAGATATATTCGAAGATACAAGGGCGTGCCGGAAGCACGCCAAAGGGCTTTAATGATTCAATACCGCTTTCGCTGATGATAACGACTTCGCCATTCTCAATATCGCGCACGAAACGCGCGCCGATAATATCAAGCGCACAGGTCTCAGACGCGAGGATATAAGCACCATCCAATTCGCCAAGAACCAAAGGTCTGATCCCTAAAGGATCGCGCACGCCGATCATTTTTTTGTTGGTAAGACCCACAAATGAATAGGCGCCTTCGAGCTGCGTTATCGCTTCGATGAAACGATCAACGAATTTGATTTTTTTCGAACCTGCCACGAGATGCAACACAACTTCGGTGTCGCTTGTTGATTGATAGATCGCGCCGCTGCGGATCAGGTTACGGCGCAGCGTGATGCCATTCGTGATGTTGCCATTATGCGCGACCGCAAAGCCACCGCCATCAAGTTCGGCAAAGAGTGGTTGCACATTGCGTAAAATGGTTTCGCCTGTGGTCGAGTATCGCGTGTGCCCAATCGCGGTGTTGCCCGCGAGGCGATCAATCACAGAGCGCTTCGAGAAATTATCGCCGACCAAACCCATGCGGCGTTCTGAATGGAAACGGCGACCATCAAAGCTCACAATCCCGGCAGCTTCTTGGCCGCGATGCTGGAGCGCGTGAAGACCCAGTGCGGTGATGGCTGCGGCTTCGGGATGGCCATAAATGCCGAAGACTCCGCATTCTTCCTTAAGACGATCGGCGTCGAGGTCGAAGAGCTCGTAGGTCATCGGAAATCCCGGCTGTTACGGCGGAGATATGCGCTTTCGATCGGGGGATTGCAACTTGTATTGGCGGGCTTCAACAACTCATACGTGGCTTTTGACAAAACCACATATTCTACGGTGTTTTGGGCTGCCCATCTTGGCCATTCTGCCCGTCAGCGGGCGCCGTGCCTTGAAGCGCTTTGGCCTTAAGCTTTTCCAAGAAACCGGCATCAGTTGGCAGAAGAGCGATCAATTGATCGCCTGATTCTTTGAGTAGCGGGCGTAGTTTCGCGTCACGCACCCAATCCGGATATTGTTTTTCGCCGACAAGCTTATCGAAGAACAGAAAGGCCACCGCCGCAATCAAAAAGCCACGTGCCGCACCAAACAAAAAGCCGAGCGTCCGGTCGAGTGCGCCGATGCTTGAGTCAAGAATGAGGTCGGACAATTTTACGGTGATCATTGTGACGATCACAAGCGTGACCAGAAACACAGCGGCAATGGCGGCAGCGAGCGCAATCTGGCGATTGGCAATATGCGGTTCCAAGAAGGTCAGAACTTGCGG
>JACCED011502079.1_pt1 | contig 16285 bp, 18 predicted proteins | sample 7455021 | NCBI WGS metagenome assembly JACCED01 (sample SAMN15323456, study PRJNA562643) | freshwater metagenome | isolation source: river surface water | place: USA:Blue River Watershed | collected 2017-08-19 | reverse complement strand
TCCGTGTTGATGAGCTGCACTGGCAGGGTAAACCCTGGGGTCGCCTCAACTTCCGGGCGCGGAATCAGACGTCGGCAACGGGCCAGTCCTGGCGGATTGACCCGTTGCAACTGGAGGGACCGGATCTGCGATTCAGTGGTCGTTTGAATTGGGTGTTGCGCGATGGGGCTTCCGGTCGAAGTGCCGCGTCCAAGAGTAATCCGCAAGGCAGCATGACGGCGCTGGACTTTAAGATGCAAAGCCCGCAGGTGGGCAATCTGCTGACCAAGCTGGGCTTCCCGGGGACCGTGAAGCGCGGCACAGCACAACTGGATGGCCAGGTGAGCTGGCCAGCGAATCCCTTTGCGTTTGATCCGGGCCGGTTGTCGGGCAATTTCAAAATGACCGCCAAGAACGGACAGTTCGTCAAAATGGATCCGGGCGCCGGGCGCTTGCTGGGCTTGCTGTCATTGCAGTCTTTGCCGCAGCGTCTCTCACTCGATTTTCGTGACATCTTCAGTGAGGGTCTAGCCTTTGAGGCGATTGAGGGACGTTTCGATATCCGCGATGGCATCATGAAAACCACGGACCTGGAAATGGATACGCCGGCAGCACGGGTGTTGATGCGGGGTGAAACGAATCTGGCCGAGCAGACGCAGGACGTGATGGTTCAGGTACGACCCTCGTTGAGTAACAGTGTGGCGCTCGGGGTGACGGTGTTGAACCCCATCGTGGGCGCGGCAACCTTTGTGACGCAGAAGGTGCTGGGGGATCCCTTGAGCAAGCTCTTTTCCTATCAGTACCACATCACCGGCAGCTGGTCGGATCCGCAGGTGGACAAGGAATCGATTGCCACAACGGCCGTCAAGGCCGGCAAGGATGTGGTCAACGTACCGGTCGATGCGGCGACCAAGGTGGGTAATGCCATCACCTCGACGGTGAGCGGCGGTGATGACACGAAGCCTCAGGGCGACAAACCATGACGGCGACCAATCTTTCAATCCGGGTCGCTGCAGTACAGATGGTCTCGACGCCCCGCCTTGAGGATAACGTCGCGGCGGTCGCACGGCTTGTGGCCGGCGCGGCGGCTGATGGGGCGCAGTTGATTGTATTGCCGGAATTCTTTCCGATGATTGGCGCGACAGACGAGGCACGATTGGCCGTGCGCGAAACGCCCGGTCGCGGACCATTACAAACCTTGTTGTCTGACCTGTCGGTACAACATGGGGTCTGGCTGGTGGGTGGGTCGATCCCGCTGCTGGGCACAGACCCGGCGCGCGCACTGAACAGTACGCTGGTCTTTGATCCTCAGGGCCGACAGGTGGGCCGCTACGACAAGATGCATCTGTTCGGCTTCAAGGCCGGTGCAGAAAGCTACGATGAATCGCTGAGTATCGAACCGGGTGATGTGCCCGTGACTTTTGATACGCCGTTTGCACGAATCGGTTTGTCGATCTGTTATGACCTGAGATTTCCGGAATATTTCCGCGCGCTTGGCGATGTCGATATCCTGATCCTGCCGGCAGCCTTTACGGCAACGACCGGCGAAGCGCACTGGGAAGTCCTGTTGCGCGCGCGCGCGATTGAAAACCAGTGTTACGTCATTGCTAGCGCCCAGGGCGGGCGTCACGAGACCGGTCGAAAGACCTGGGGGCACAGCATGATCATCGACCCCTGGGGCGAGATCCTCTCGGTATTGCCGACGGGTGAAGGTTGGGTGTGTGCCGAATTCAACCGGCAACGCCTGGAAACCATACGCCATCGCCTGCCGGCCCTGAAACACCGTAGAATTCGCTGATGATATCTGCTGACCCGCAAAATAACGCCCTCAACCTTGCACAGCATGCGCTGCTGGAAGCGCATGACCTGACCGTGCCGCAAGTGGAGCAGGTGCTGGATCACATTCTGGCGAGTAAGGTGGATGATGCCGACATCTACTTCCAGAAGACGCGTTCCGAAGGGTGGAGTCTGGAAGAAGGCATCGTCAAGGCGGGAAGCTTCAGTATTGATCAGGGGGTGGGCGTTCGTGCCATCAGTGGCGAAAAAACAGCGTTTGCCTATTCGGATGATGTCTCGCTGCCGTCACTCAAATCCGCCAGCGCGGCTGTGCGCGAAATTGGTATGGGTCAGGGTGCCAACGGTCTGGCTCATGCCCAGATTGTCCACGCGTCAGACCGTTACCTGCCGTTAGATCCGATTGCCTCGCTACCGGCGCCTGAGAAAGTGGCGTTACTTGAAAAACTTGAGCACCTGGCGCGGGCGATCGATCCGCGTGTTAAACAAGTCATGGCATCACTCTCTGGTGAGTACGATGTCATTATGGTGCAACGTGCGGATGGTCAGCGTGTAGCGGATGTGCGGCCGTTAGTGCGCCTGGGTATCACCGTCATCGTCGAACAGGATGGCCGTCGTGAACAAGGTTACGCTGGGGGCGGTGGCCGAACGGATTACAGTTATTTCACCGAAGACATTCTGAAGCGCTATGCGCAGGAGGCGGTGCATCAGGCCGTCGTCAATCTGGATGCCCGCCCGGCGCCGGCTGGCCAGATGCCCGTGGTTCTGGGGCCGGGTTGGCCCGGGATTCTGCTGCATGAAGCGATCGGCCATGGCCTGGAAGGCGATTTCAATCGCAAGGGCAGCTCGGCGTTTGCCAATCGCATTGGCGAGCGTGTTGCGGCACCGGGTGTTACGGTGGTGGATGACGGCACCTTATCGGGGCGTCGCGGTTCGCTCAATGTGGACGACGAGGGGACGCCAGCCCATCAGACGGTGCTGATCGAAGACGGCATTCTCAAGGGATACATCCAGGACACCCATAACGCGCGTCTGATGGGCGTGGCGCCGACAGGCAACGGCCGGCGCGAGTCGTACGCCCATTTGCCGCTACCGCGGATGACCAACACCTACATGCTGCCCGGACAAACCGACCCGCAGGAAATCGTGGCGTCCATTGATCGTGGCATCTACGCCGTCAATTTCGGTGGCGGTCAGGTCGACATTACCAACGGTAAGTTCGTGTTCTCGATGTCCGAGGCGTATTGGGTCGAAAATGGAAAGATCCAGTATCCGATCAAGGGAGCAACACTGATCGGCAATGGTCCTGATGCATTGACCCGGGTGAGTATGGTGGGGAACGATCTGGCCCTCGACGCCGGTGTGGGCACCTGTGGCAAGGAGGGTCAGAGTGTGCCAGTAGGTGTTGGTCAGCCGACCTTGCGGATTGACGGGCTGACCGTGGGTGGCACCGGATCAGCTTGAGGACGAGCGCTTTTTACGCTTGAGTTCGGGGTTGGTCAGCGATGGGCGTGTGGCATAACAGAATGCCAGCACGCTATAAAAAAATACGGTTGCTAGCAGCGCTTCTGCCCAGGCCAGCATCTGACTCAGGCCCTGGTCGCTGGTGGCGCGCACCAGCCCTTCGCAGAGATAGACCAGAATCAGCAGCGATGACCATTGATACGCGTAGCGGCGTCCTTTGAGCAGACCGGGCAAGGGCAGCAGCAGCGGCACAGCCTTGAGCATGAGCCAGGAGCCGCCCGGCCGCAGGGGCGCTAACCAGCGCTCCCACAGCAGGGCGAGAACGATCAATCCGATACACGAGGCAACGGCCAGCCACCGTAGGCGGTTGAGGTGTGCCTGTGTAGGCACTGCTGCAGGCGCTACGGACGGTGTCATGCGCAAGCAGCCTTCAGGCGAATTGCGGTTTCGGCAAGACGCTTGCCGAGCGCGCGCGCGAGCACCAGTTCGTCATCAGAGAGTGTCGGGTCGCCATTGGCACCGGAGACATGGCTTGCGCCATACGGTGTGCCGCCGGTTCGGGTAATCGAGAGTTCGGGGTGGCTGTAAGGCAGGCCCAGCAGGAGCATGCCGTGATGCAGCAGGGGCAGCATCATGCTCAGCAGGGTGGCTTCGTTGCCGCCGTGCAGGCTGCCGGATGCGGTGAATACGGCGGCAGGTTTGCCGCTGAGCTCGCCAGACAGCCAGGCCGCGATGGTGCCGTCCCAGAAGTACTTCATGGGCGCAGCCATGTTGCCGAAACGGACGGGGCTGCCCAGCGCCAGCCCGGCGCAGTCGCGCAGATCTTCCAGTGTTGCATAGGGGGCGCCCTGCGTGGGGACATCGTCTTCGGTTGCCTCGCACACGGCACTGATCCGGGGAACGGTACGTAGAACAGCTTCGGCACCGGGTACTGCATCAATGCCACGGGCAATGGCGTGAGCCAGCGCTTCAACCGAGCCCTTTTGGCTGTAGTAGAGAACCAGAATTTTATGCATGCCGTATGATACCTGCGTCGCTACTATTGCGTTGCCTGCTCATGTCTAATCTGATGCACCGTTGTCGTCTTGCGGGGAGACTGGTTCGTCTCAAGCTGCAGCCCTTGCTCGCCTTGCTCGGGCGCATCCGGGCGGACGATCTGGATGTGGTGGCGGCCTGGCTGGCCTACACGACGCTGCTCTCGCTGGTGCCTCTGGTGGCGCTGGTCCTGGTTGTGGCGAGTTATGTGCCAGGTTTTGCCGAGGTGCACGCGGCGTTTGATCAGCTCCTGGTGAAATATCTGCTGCCGGAGACCGCCGGCAAACTGATTGCCAGTTATACGCTGACCTTTTCTGCCAACGCGACCAAATTCACACTGGCCGGTATTGCCTTTCTGCTGGTGGCCGTGTGGGCCATGTTCTGGGCGATCGAGCAGGCCTTCAACCGGGTCTGGCGCCTGACCCCGGATCGACGGTTCTTTGTGCGAATTGGTCATTACCTGTTGCTATTGCTGATTGTGCCGACCGTTCTGGGGATGGGCTTTGCCGGGCTGATGTGGGCAATCTCGTTTTCAAGTGGGTATTTCAACGAGCCGCTGTGGCTGCGGCGGGCCGCGTCAGGTCTGGTGGCCACAGCCACCCTGACAACCTTTATGGCGTGGTTAAACTTTGTGATGCCCAATTGCCGCGTCCGGGTTCCGCATGCTTTTGTCGGTGGCGCCTTTGCTGCCATCGGGATTGCCGCCCTGCAGTGGGGTTTCGGTTTGTACCTGCAGAAATTTTCGTCCTTTACGGCGGTTTACGGGACGTTTTCGATCCTGCCGGTATTTCTGTTGTGGCTCTATCTGTGCTGGCTGATGGTGCTGCTGGGTTGCGTCGTGACCGCAGAGCTCTCTGGTTCGTCGGCCCGGCGGTTTACCTCGACCCTGGGTGGCTTTTAGCGGCGACCCCCCTCTGTCATAATGCGCAGCGATGATGAGATTGCCCCGGAGCTTTTATGACGACCCCGATGACTGACCTGCGTTCCCAGATTCACGTGCCGCGCGAGGAGCGCCTGATTGTGGCGCTGGATGTGGCCGATCCGACCGAAGCCCGCGCGTTGGTGGAACAGCTGGGCGATAGCGTACGTTTCTACAAAGTCGGTATGGAATTGTTCATGGCGGGCGGTTACTTCGAGTTGATCGACTGGCTGGGCGAGCAGGGCAAGAAGGTTTTTGTCGACCTCAAGTTTTTTGATGTGCCGGAAACCGTCCGTTCGGCAATCCGTGCACTGGCCAAGCGCAAGGTGGCTTTTGCCACTATCCATGGCAATCAGGCCATCATGGAAGCTGCGGGTAAGGAAAAGGGTGATCTCAAAGTGCTCGCCGTCACCGCGCTGACCAGCCTCGACCGTGGCGATCTGAACGATCTGGGATTTGAATGTGACGTGAGTCAGCTCGTGCTGTCGCGGGCACGCCGCTCTCTGGAAGCCGGCTGTGACGGCATTATTTCTTCGGGCCTGGAAGCGCCGTTGATCCGAAAGGAACTGGGCCCGCGCATCATGGTGGTGACACCCGGGATTCGCCCCGTTGAAAACCGGGTTGAGGACGACCAGAAACGCACGGTCGATGTGGCCCAGGCCTTCCGCAACGGGGCGGATTACATTGTCATGGGCCGTCCGATCCGGGGCGCGGCGGATCCCAAAGCCGCGGCCGAGGCCGTTCAGGCAAGTATTGCCACGGTTTTTGACGCCTGATCCACGCCGCCGCGGCGTTCGCAGATAACTGCACGCCGCTATTGGCATTTTCCGGGTGTCTGCTGTATAATCTGCGGTTTTTCTCTGTCCGGAACTGTCCGTATGGTCGTTATTCGTCTTTCTCGTGGTGGCGCAAAGAAGCGCCCGTTCTATACCGTCGTCGTTGCTGATTCGCGCACCCGTCGCGATGGCCGCTTTGTCGAGCGCCTCGGTTTCTATAACCCGGTGGCGTCTGGTTCGGCCGAAGCGCTGCGCCTGGACATGGAGCGCCTGGCATACTGGAAGAGCGTTGGCGCTCAGGTATCGCCGCGTGTTGCGCTGCTGGCCAAGGGCTACGCTGCCAAGATTGCAGCCTAAGTCAGTTAAGACTGACGACGCAGCGCTGACGCGTTGCGTCGTGCTCGGCCGCATCGGTGCGGCCTACGGTATCAAGGGGTGGTTTCATCTCCACCCCTTTGCCGATGACCCCGAACGTTGGCTAGAACTGCCGACGTGGTGGGTTTCCCAAAAAGAACCTGATTCAGAAGGCTTTGCATCCTGGCGTGCAATCAAGCCCGTGGCGATGCGCGCGCATGGCGATGGCATCGTCGCCCAATTGGCCGAAACACCCGACCGCACCGCTGCCGAAGCGCTTCGCGGATTCTGGGTCGGGGCACCCCGCGACCTGTTACCCGAGCCGGAGTCTGAAAGTTATTATTGGGCTGATCTGGTGGGGCTGCCCGTCGTCAATACCCGTAACGAATCACTTGGCGTTGTCGATCGTCTGATCGAGACGGGCGCCAATTCGGTATTGATCGTAAAGGATCCGGCGGTAGCCAGGTCACCGGAACGTCTGATCCCCTTTGTAGGCGACATCGTCAAAGAAATCACGCCAGCCAAGGCCGAAGCGGCTGGCCGCATTGTGGTCGACTGGGGTCTGGACTGGTAAGCCCGCCCGCTTGCGCCTGATTGCACGCTGTGAAATTCGCCGTCGTCACCCTTTTTCCGGAAATGTTTGAAGCGATCACCCGCTTTGGTATTTCCCGCCGTGCTTTCGAGAACCGTATCGCCACACTGGATGCGGTGAATCCACGTGATTTCGCTACGAACGCCTATAAAACGATCGATGACAGGCCCTTTGGCGGTGGCCCCGGTATGGTGATGACGCCGGAGCCACTAGAAAAGGCCATCGGTGCTGCCCGGGCACTGGCAGGGGCGAAGAGCAAAGTGGTCTACCTGTCGCCCCAAGGCCGGCCTCTGACGGATGCCTTGGTGCGTGAATTGGCCGAACAGCCCTCATTGGTACTGCTCTGCGGGCGTTATGAGGGGGTGGATGAGCGCGTTATCGACCGTCAGGTTGATCTGGAGGTTTCTATCGGTGATTTTGTGGTTTCGGGCGGCGAGTTGCCCGCCATGATGCTGATGGACGCCATTTTGCGTACCCTGCCGGGGGTGCTGAACGATGCCCAGTCGGCCGAAGAGGATTCGTTTGCCACCGGGTTGCTTGATTGCCCGCATTACACCCGGCCCGAACAGTACGAGGGCATGGCGGTCCCGGAGGTGCTTTTATCGGGAAATCATGAGAGAATACGTGTTTGGCGTTTGGCCGAGTCCCTTAAAAGGACGCGCGACCGGCGCCCCGACCTGCTGAAAAATCGAGTTTTCAGTCAGGAAGAAGCGCACCTACTCAAAAAACTCGCGCAATCGGGTGAGTAGCTCTGCCGTCGTCACAACAAGGAGATCAACGACATGAATCTGATTCAACAACTCGAACAGGAAGAAATCGCCCGCGTTAGCGAAGGCAAAACCATTCCCGCATTTGCTCCGGGTGACACCGTGGTTGTGCAGGTGAAGGTCAAGGAAGGTTCGCGCGAGCGTCTGCAGGCTTACGAAGGCGTTGTGATTGCCAAGCGTAACCGCGGTTTGAATTCCAATTTCATCGTGCGCAAGATTTCGTCCGGCGAAGGCGTGGAGCGTACGTTCCAGACTTACTCGCCGTTGGTCGCATCGATCGAACTGAAGCGTCGCGGCGATGTCCGTCGCGCCAAGCTGTACTACCTGCGTGAGCGTTCGGGTAAGTCGGCTCGCATCAAAGAAAAGCTGGAGCGCAAGGCCTAAGTTATCTGGCCTTTGTTCCACCAACAAAAAAGCCACCTGCGGGTGGCTTTTTTGTTACTACCCCGTCATTGCCGACGGCTCATCCGGTTCACTAGATGGCTGGACGCTGCCACTCGATTAGGGCGTAAGCCGAATGATTGTGAATCGATTCGAAGTTTTCCGATTCAACCGAGTAGGCATCGATACGTTGGTCGGCATTGAGGCGGGCGGCGACATCACGCACCATGTCTTCGACAAATTTCGGGTTGTCGTAAGCGCGTTCGGTCACGTATTTCTCGTCGGGGCGCTTGAGCAGGCCGAAGACCTCGCACGAGGCTTCTTTCTCTACCAGTGCCACAATTTCTTCGATCCAGATGTAGTCTTTTGACTTCACGGTCACGGTGACGTGAGAGCGCTGGTTGTGTGCGCCGCGCTCCGAGATTTCCTTCGAGCAGGGACACAGACTGGTTACGGGTACCACGACCTTGACGGCAACGCAGATGTCGTCGCCATTGATGTCGCCGATGAGTGTAACGTCGTAATCCATCAGGCTCTGTACGCCGGAGATCGGAGCCGCCTTGTTGATGAAGTAAGGGAAGTTCATCTCGATATGGCCTGTTTCGGCCTCGAGGCGTTGCACCATCTCCTGTAACATCACCGGGAAGCTCTCGACCGAGATTTCGCGCGACTGGTTGTTCAGAATATCGACAAAGCGCGACATGTGCGTACCCTTGAAATTGTGCGGCAGCCCCACGTACATGTTGAAGTTGGCGATGGTGTGTTGGACGCCCTCGGCTTTATCGGCCACCACAATAGGGTGACGGATCGATTTGATACCGACCTTGTTGATGGCAATCTGGCGGCTATCGGCCGACGATTGCACATCCGGCATGCCGGCAACGGTTTTTTTCTCTTGGGTCATGATGTTCTAGTTTTAGAGTGTTCCAGGAACTGCTGAATGCGATTGCGCAGTGACTCTATATCGAGAGCGGCAGACTTGTACAGGTTGGGCGTGTCGCCATGCTCGATAAATGTGTCAGGCAGACCAATGCGGAGACAGGGACGGTAACAGTTCAGCGATTGCAAGGCACGTTCAACCTCGCTGCCTGCGCCGCCGGCAACGGCATTTTCCTCAAAGGTCACAATCAGATCGTGTGAGTTGGCAATCTCTTCAAGCAAGGCCAGATCCAATGGTTTGGCAAAGCGCATATTGGCCACCGTTGCATTGAATGTCTCGCCGAGCGTTTCTGCGCTGGCCAGTAGATTGCCAAAGGCCAGAAATGCCACCCTCTGGCCATGACGTGTAATTTCGCCTTTGCCCAAAGGGAGTGAATCCAGATCTAAGCCGGGAACCGTGCCGGTGCCGCTGCCGCGCGGGTAGCGCACCAGCGCAGGCCCCGGATGTTGGTAGCAGGTAGTCAGCAATTGACGACATTCGCGCTCGTTGGCGGGCGTCGCAATCACCATATTGGGGATGCACAACGCGTACGACAGATCGAATGCGCCATGGTGTGTGGGGCCATCGGCCCCGACGAGCCCGGCGCGGTCAACTGCAAAAGTGACATCGAGGTTCTGTAATGCCACGTCGTGCACGAGCTGGTCGTAACCACGTTGCAGGAACGTCGAGTAGATCGCCACAACAGGCTTCAGGCCTTCGCAGGCCATGCCGGCCGCCAACGTGACGGCGTGCTGTTCGGCAATGGCTACATCGTAATAGCGATCGGGATAGCGCTCGGCGTATGCCACCATGCCAGAGCCCTCGCGCATGGCGGGCGTAATGGCTACCAGCTTGGGGTCAGCGGCGGCCATGTCGCACAGCCAGTCGCCAAACACCTGGGTATAGGTGAGGGCCGTGTTGCCTTTTGCTTTGGTGCCATCCAGTCCTTCGGCGGTCTCGAATTTGGTGACGCCGTGATACAGAATCGGGTCTTCTTCGGCGAGCTTGTAGCCCTGGCCCTTGCGGGTAACGATGTGCAGGAAGCGCGGCCCGGGCAGCTGTTTGAGATTCTGCAGGGTCGGGATCAGCGCATCCAGATCGTGGCCATCAATCGGGCCGTAATAGTGGAAACCGAATTCTTCAAACAGGGTGCCCGGGTTAATCATGCCTTTCACGTGCTCTTCGGCACGCTTAGCAAAATCCAGCAGCGTCTGCGAGACGCCCAGCACCTTTTCGGCGCCTTTCTTGGCGGTGTTATAGAGCTTGCCCGAGGTGAGGCGGGTCAGATAGTTGTAAAGCGCCCCGACCGGCGGCGAGATCGACATTTCGTTGTCGTTCAGAATGACCAGCAGATTGGCATTGGCGACGCCGGCGTTGTTAAGCGCCTCGAAGGCCTGACCCGCACTCATGGCGCCATCACCAATGATGGCAACAACCTGACGTTGTTCGCCCTTCTGCTTGGCGGCCAACGCCATGCCCAGGGCGGCCGAGATCGAAGTGGAAGAGTGGCCAACGCCAAAAGTGTCGTAGGGGCTTTCGGCGCGTTTCGGGAAGCCGGCGAGACCATTGAACTGTCGCAGGGTCGACATGCGTTCACGGCGCCCCGTTAGGATCTTGTGCGGGTAGGTCTGATGTCCGACATCCCAGACGAGGCGATCTTCCGGGGTATCAAAGACGGAATGCAAGGCGACCGTAAGTTCGACGGTGCCCAGGTTCGATGAGAGATGACCGCCGGTTTGCGAGACTGAATCCAGCAGAAATTGCCGGAGCTCCTGGCTGACCTGGGCGAGCTGCTCGCGTGACAGCTTTCGTAGATCCGCGGGCGAATTGATGGTGGAGAGTATTGGTGCAGACATCTTTGTGTTCGTTCAATGGGTACGCTGGACAATTTCCAGGGCAATCGATTTGAGCCGCGCCCCGCGCGACCCCAGGGGGGCGATGAGGGTTTGGGCTTGGCCCAGGAGGTCATCGGCAAAGCTTCTTGCGCCGGCCAAACCCATCAGGCTGACGTAGGTGGGTTTATCGCAGGCGGCATCCTTGCCGGCGGTTTTACCGAGTACGTCGGTGCTGGCAGTGCAATCGAGAATGTCATCGACCACCTGGAATAACAGACCCAGGACCTTGCCAAAGCGATCGAGTTGATCCAGTTCCTCCGGACTCAGCGATTCGCCGGCGAGTGCGCCCATGCGGATGGCGGCACGAATCAGGGCGCCGGTTTTAAGGATATGCATCTGCTCTAGCTGAGCGGCATCAAGTTGCTGGCCAACGGCAGCCAGATCGATGGCCTGGCCACCAGCCATGCCGGCGGCGCCTGAAGCCAGCGCCAGTGACCGAACCAGCTGGTTGACTGTGGCGGGCTGTAGTGGGGTATCTGTGAGCGTGATAAAGGCCTGGGTCTGGAGCGCATCGCCCACCAGAAGCGCGGTAGCTTCGTCATACTGTATGTGACAAGTCGGCTGGCCACGGCGCAGCGTATCGTCGTCCATGCACGGCATGTCGTCATGGACCAGCGAATACACGTGAATCATTTCGACCGCGGTTGCACAGTAATCCAGGGTTTCTGGTGCAGCGCCCGATGCCTCGCCGGCAGCATGAACCAGAATCGGGCGGAGCCGCTTGCCACCATTGAGGCAGGCATAGCGCATGGCTTCGTGCAGCCGTTGCGGCAGGTGGCTGGCGGAAGGTAGATGCTGATCCAGCGCCCGTGAGGTCCGGTCGCGGATAGCCTGCATCCAGGCATTAAAGGTCATGCGCGCTCCGCCGGCGTAAACGCAACCAGTTGTTCGCCATCGTACTGGCGAATTCGTTCTTCGGCATCGCGCAGCAGGGTGGAACAACGGGCAATTAACTGCTGACCGCGCTGGTAGCTCTGTAGGGTTTCTTCCAGCGGCAGGCGGTTATTTTCCACCGCCTGAATCAGCTGCTCCAGCTCGGCCATGGCCGCTTCAAAGTCCAGGGCATCTACCGCTGAAGCGGCTTGATCGGCGGAATTCTGCGGGGCGGTCGGGGTGGTTTTACGAGGGGGCATAAGGCTCACGCAAATCAGGCTCGGATGGATCCTAAAGCGTGCCGTTTAAGGTGGCACTAAAACCTTGAAATCTAACTGATTTGGGGCTTCCGGTCAATTTGGGGGCGGGGTACAATAGTCGGCTTTTCTAATCTTATGATCGTGCGCGGAGGATCAGGGGATGTCAGCCTTTGACTCGCCCAAATCGCTGGTAGCAGCTCGCACCCAATTGCCGGTTTCCTGGTATTCCAGTGAAGAACTGCTTGCTCTGGAGAAAAAGGTTTTCTTCGAGCAAGGGCCCGGCTACGTGGGCCACGACCTCATGGTGCCGCATGAGGGGGCCTATCGCACGCTGGAGATCAAAGATCACGGCGCCATGCTGGTTAATCAGGGTGGGCAGATCGACCTGATGTCCAACGTGTGCCGTCACCGTCAGGCATTGATGCTTGATGGTTCGGGGACGCTGGGTAGTCACATTGTTTGCCCCTTGCACCGCTGGACGTATGACCGTCTGGGCAGCCTCGTAGGCGCCCCGCATTTCCCGGAGAATCCCTGCCTTAATCTGCAGCGGTCGCCGCTGCAGAACTGGAACGGGTTGCTGTTTGAAGGCCAGCGAGACATTCGCAAAGATCTGGCGGGCATGGATCTGGCGCAGACCTTTGATTTCAGCGGGTACAAGCTCGACAAAGTCATTGCGCACGAGTGCAACTACAACTGGAAGACCTTTATCGAGGTTTACCTAGAGGATTATCACGTGGCGCCATTCCACCCGGGGTTGGGTGGCTTTGTGAACTGTGACGAACTGACCTGGCAGTTCAGTGACTGGTATTCGATCCAGCGGGTGGGGATCACCTCGTTGGCCAAACCCGGTTCGGCGACCTATGCCAAATGGCATGAGCAAGTGCTCAGCCAATATAAGCATCTGGGTATCAATCCGGCGCACGGTGCGGTGTGGCTGACGTACTACCCCAATATCATGGTCGAGTGGTATCCGCACGTGCTCGTCGTATCTACGCTGCACCCACAAGGTGTTGATAAGACGCTCAACATTGTCGAGTTTTATTATCCCGAGGAAATTGTCGAGTTCGAGCGCGAATTTATCGAAGCCGAGCAGGCGGCCTACATGGAAACTGCCATCGAGGACGACGAAATCGGTGAGCGCATGGATCGTGGCCGTCTGGCCCTGTTGCGGGCGGGCCGTAACGAAGTTGGTCCCTATCAGTCGCCGATGGAAGACGGCATGCTGCATTTCCATGAGTTCTATCGCTGGATGCTGGGTGCCGAGCTTCAGCGTTTTGGCGGGTGAGGCAAGCGTCCATTGAATCAGCCCCCGGTGCGTGACGGTTGGCAGTCGTTATGGATGGTGGTCGCCGGGTTTTTATTCGGTTGCATGGGCGTATGCGTCAAATTTGCCTCTGCAAACAATGATTCCGGCGAGATCGTGCTCTGGCGCTGCGTGGTAGCGCTGCTGATTATTTCCAGTCTGTTGCTGTTGCGACGACAGTCGCCGAGGACCGCGCATATCAAGAGCCATGCGTTTCGCTCCCTCTCAGGCTTCTCCGCACTGTTTCTGTATTTCTACGCTATTACGCAGTTGCCGCTGGCGACTGCAGTGACCCTGAATTACACCTCGCCGATCTTTTTTGTTGTCTGGCAAATGCTGCTGCGTGGCGTCCGGCCGACGCCGATGGCCTGGGGTGCCGTACTGCTTGGGTTTGTTGGGGTCGTGCTGTTGTTGCGCCCAGCGGTGGATAACGAACATCTCTTTGGTGCCATGCTGGGACTGGTTTCTGGCGGCTTGGCCGGTTTGGCCTATTTTCACATTCGACAACTTGGCACCCTGGGTGAACCGGAATGGCGAACGGTGTTTTATTTCTCGCTCTTTTCCGCGCTGGGCGCGACGGCCTGGGTAGGCTGGCATGGCTTTCACTGGCCGGAACCCCTAGATGTCGCATGGCTGGTAGGGGCAGGCGTATTTGCTACGGGTGCTCAATTGGCATTGACCCGGGCGTACAGGCGCGGCAAAACGGTGGTTTCTAATGCACTGGCTTATACCGCCGTGATCTTCGCCAGCCTATTTGGCGGGCTGTTTTTTGGTGAGCATATTGATCTGCTGGGCTGGATGGCGATTGGACTGATCATCCTCAGTGGTGTCATTGCGTCACGGGTTCGATTGCGACCCGATGTCCATCGGGGGTGATTTCTCGCCTATAATGCGGGCTCGCTTTGCCTGTGTGCCCCCATAGCATGAAGGTCGTGCAGTTGATTTGTAATCATCAGGCGTTGGTTCGATTCCGACTGGGGGCACCACCTGTATGGGTTTGCATTCTTTGTGGTTGCTTTGCGTGAGCAGCAGAATGATTGGAACCAGAGCATGTTGAATACATTCATTATCTATCTGCTGGATAGCGGGTTACTCGTTGTGTTTGTGACGGGCGTACTCGGCGTAAGTATTCTGTTGGGCGGTTTTTTCGGAAGGCGTCTGAGACAACAAACCGGGCAACAGGCGGTCTCAACTGATGAGCTCACGATTAACGCCATTCTCGGGCTGATGTCACTGGTGGTGGCATTTACTTTTTCCGGCGCATACCAGCGGTTCGATTATCGGACGGGGTTGATCATCGAGGAATACAACGCGATTTCGACCTCGTATGCGTTTGTCAGTACCTTGCCTGAGAGCAGGCAGGCGCGGGTGCGCGACGACTATCGTCGCGTGCTTGACCAGCGGATTGCGATGTATCAAAAGACAGACCGCCAGGAATTGGATCGCAGGGCGAATGATCTGGAACAGTCTCTACAGGTGCTCTGGAACGATGCCGTTTCAGCCGTGAGGGCGACACCGTACCCCGACAAGCTGATTTCTGGGCAGATTTTGCTGACCATTACAGAAATGGGCGATGCGCTGGAACGGCGAAAACACGCCTCAAAGCAGCATCCCCCGGCGATTATTTATTCGCTCCTGTTCCTTCTGATTGCGATCGGGGCATTTATTACCGGGTACAGCAATGCGGTGGCCAACCGTCACGCAGTCACCTTTGTCTCGATGTATATCCTCCTGATGGCGGCAGTCTTTTGCATTACCGTCAACCTCGAACACCCGCTGCACGGGATGATCACGCTTGATGACTTTACCCGCCAGCTGACTCAGCTTCGCGCCCAGATGGAGTGAAATTCATGTCCTTGCATCATCAAGCTTCGGAATGGCACCTTGGGGCGGAGATCCGTAAGGTCTTTCACCTGACGGTCTATTTCGGGATCTGGTTCAGTGCGTTGACTTTCCTTCTGCATGAAACCGAAGGTCGGGCCGGCTTGCCGCTGGAAGCTTGGGGTTTTGCCTGGATCAAGGCCGCCATTTGCGCCAAATTCCTGCTCGTAGGGCAGCTGCTGATTCCGATGCCCAGAGTCTCCCGGGCCGGCATATGGGCGATCATCCTGCCACGCGCCCTCGTGTATATGGTTATCGTGCTGGGCCTGAGTTTTATCGAGGAGGGCGTGCGAGGCGCCCTGCATGGCCAGCCCTTTATGCACGCCATGAGCGAGTTTGGGGGTGGTAACCCGCTGCGTGTTCTCGGGATGGCCTGGGTCTACTGGCTGATTCTCGTACCTTATCTTGCTCTTGAAGGCCTTCTGGCGACGCCAGAACCGGGCAACGGGTAGTCCATCAGGGCTTGAAAAGCAGCCCGTCGCCCCCACTTCCTTGTTGTCGAAAGCAACATAGTTCTTGACAAGGCCCTGCCAGGCCCTCATAATGCTTGGCTTCTCGGACGCGGGGTGGAGCAGTCTGGCAGCTCGTCGGGCTCATAACCCGAAGGTCACAGGTTCAAATCCTGTCCCCGCAACCAACGCTTTCTTGTAAAGCGATCCGAGTTGAGTGTTGACATACTTCTCAAAAAGTTGCTATAGTCTCGCTTCTCTGCTGACCGGCCCTGGTTTGGTTAGTGGACCTGATCTTTAAAAACATAGACAACCGATAGGTGTGGGTGTTTGCTTGACGGAGACGAGTCCTTCGGGACTTGCTCAAGAGTTAAGTAGTGCACTCACACGATGAAGGATAGAAATATCCGTCAAGCGTGAGTTTTAAACAGGAATTAAACTAAAGAGTTTGATCCTGGCTCAGATTGAACGCTGGCGGCATGCCTTACACATGCAAGTCGAACGGCAGCATGGAGGAGCTTGCTCCTCTGATGGCGAGTGGCGAACGGGTGAGTAAAGCATCGGAACGTACCGTGTAGTGGGGGATAACGTAGCGAAAGTTACGCTAATACCGCATACGCACTGAGGTGGAAAGCAGGGGATCG
>JACCED011240442.1_pt1 | contig 16286 bp, 12 predicted proteins | sample 7455021 | NCBI WGS metagenome assembly JACCED01 (sample SAMN15323456, study PRJNA562643) | freshwater metagenome | isolation source: river surface water | place: USA:Blue River Watershed | collected 2017-08-19 | reverse complement strand
GTTCGTGCCGTTCGTACTGCCGAATGAGAACGCGCGGCAGTTCAATAAGTTTTCCCAAAAGCACCCCATGCGCCACCATCCCGTAGGCCCGAAACTTCCCACATCGAATCGACGCATGCTCATGGGCGCCATGATGCCTCGCTCGGTTGCAGTCGTGCATGCCAACGACATTTCCACCACGAACGCGGATGGCACTGCTGCATACTATCCAAACAGTGATTTGTTTTATCTCTCGGCGATCGAGCAGGAGGAAACAATCCTGCTGTTGGCTCCTGATGCATTGGAGCCGCGTGACCGTGAGATTCTCTTCATTCGTGAGCCGACTCCGCAAAGCAAACTTTGGGATGGCCACAAGCTCTCCAAGGAAGAAGCCGCCTCTATCAGCGGAATCGAACGCGTTGAGTGGATAAGCGCGTTTCGAGGCGTGTTCCATTTCGCGATGAATGAGATGGACAATGTGTACTTGAATCTCAACGAGCATGCCCGTGCGGTGATTGAATCTGACAACCGGGATGCACGCTTTGTCCGTGAAACGCAGAGGCAGTACCCCCTGCACTCTTATCATCGTCTGGCTCGGCTGTTGCGCATTCAGCGTTTGGTTAAATCATCCGATGAGGTGGACTTGATCCGCAAAGCTGCTGAAATCACGCGCGATGGATTCCTGAGTGTGGCAAAGTTGATCCGGCCCGGAATCAACGAGTGCGAGGTGGAGGCAGAGTTTGCGCGCGAGTTTATCAGGCGGCGGGGACGTTTCGCTTTCATGCCGATCGTGGCTTCCGGGAAGAACGCATGTTCGCTTCATTACATCGCTAACGATCAGCCATGTCGAAAGGGTGATCTCCTGCTTTTAGATCTGGCTGCGAGTTACGCAAACTACAACGCGGACGTGACTCGCACGTTCCCGGTAAGTGGAAAGTTCTCGCGCCGCCAGCGTGACGTTTACAAAGCGGTTCTCCGTGTGATGGAGGAATCGATCCGCGGACTGTGTCCCGGCAAGACCCCAAAGCAGTGGCACAAGGAGGGTCAGGCGCTGATGCAGGAGGAATTACTGAGGCTTGGACTCATCTCTCTGCGCGAAGTCAAAAAGCAGGACGCTTTGAATCCAGCTTTAAGACGTTATTTTCCACATGGCTTGGGGCATCCATTAGGTTTGGACGTGCACGATGTCATCGAGCCGAATGTTCCAATCGCAGAAGGGTGGGTGATGACGGTGGAGCCTGGGATTTATATCCCAGAGGAGGGCCTGGGAATACGGTTGGAGCAGGATGTATTGGTGGGAGGTGTTAACAACATCGTTCTGACCCAAGATATCCCTGTGGAACCTGATCTCATTGAAGAGATGATGAAGGGATCGACTGCCCGGAAAAGACTCGCGCCGAAGAGATAGAGGCTCCTATGGAACTGCCCTTCAGCCCATTTTTAGCACTTCGCTTTTTAAAGCCTAAGCGAACCTTTTTATCGGTCATCACCGTGGTGTCGGTTCTTGGCGTGACGTTGGGAATCGCCGTTTTGATTTTGGTGCTTTCGGTGATGGTCGGCTTTGACTTGGAACTCAGGCGGAAAGTGCTCGGATTTGATCCGCATCTCAAGGCGGATGCCGGCGGGTTCCCAGTGATGGAGTGGCGGGACATCTCGAGTGATTTGGCAGGTCGTCAAGGTGTCAGGGGGGCCGCGCCCTTCGTGCAGGGTCCCGTACTGCTTGGAACCCAGGATGGGGCGGTCAGGGCTGCGCAGGTGCGGGGGATCGACCCCGCTGCGGAGACGCAAGCGACCGGTTTGCGTGAGATGGTCATTGCAGGTGAATTTAACCTTTCGGGCGACTCCACGGTGATTGGTGCCGTGCTCGCCCGTGAGCTCGGCCTTCGAGTCGGTGACAAAATAACGGCCTATCCGGCCAAGGACTTCACTCCGGTGCTTGAGGCTCTCAATGCCGCTGAATCCTCCAATGATCCGAAAGCCTCATTGCAAAAGCTTAGGTCGCTTATCTTGCCGTGCGAACTCGTAGTAACTGGCGTGTTTCGCTCCGGTCGCGATCAGTACGATTCGGATATTCTGTTTGTTCCACTACACATTGCTCAGGAGCTTTATGGACTTGGTGATTCTGTTCACGGAGTCAGTGCGTGGTTGCAGGATCCCTACGCAGCGCCGTTGTTTGTCCAAAAGATCCAACCCTCGTTGGCCGATCATTTGCGGCTGACGACATGGATTGATGAAAACCACGATATCTTTGACGCAATCCGGCTTGAGCGGAACACGATGTTTTTCCTGCTGATGTTCATTGTGGTAGTCGCCGCGTTCAGCATTATGAACACCCTCATCACTGTCACAGTGCTAAAAACGCGTGAGATCGGTGTGATGAAGGCTCTTGGTGCGACGAAAACCCAGATTGTTTGGGTCTTTTTGACGCAGGGAATGGTTGTCGGAGTTTTGGGGAATACAACCGGCGTTGCCTTGGGTCTCGCGATTGTTCAATGGCGAAACGAATTTAAGGAATGGCTCTCTGCTCAGCTCGGAATTGAGATTTTCCCACCGGGAATCTATCAGTTCCGAGAAATACCCGCCGAAATCGTACCCTCGTGGGTTGCGATCATTTGTGTGAGTGCTTTTGTGATTTGCTCTCTCGCAGCTCTTCTTCCTGCAATGATTGCGGCTCGTTTAGAGCCGGTGAAGGCTCTGCGGCACGATTGAGCTCTGGTGCGCAAAGGCTAATCCCTGTGGTAAGGGCCTCCCGTTTTAATCGTGTACGCGCGATAAATTTGCTCAAGCAGGAGCACCAGCGCCATCTCGTGCTGCAGTGTCAAACGACTGAGTGACCATGTCCAGTCGGCCGAGGCTTTCAGTCGCTCGGCATGGCCGTCCGCACCTCCAATTAAAAACGCGATTTCTTTAATTCCCAGTGTCCTCTCCCACTGGGTAATGCGATCCGCCAGTCCGCGGCTCGCAATTTCCTCGCCGCCCTCGTCAAGAACAACGCGAAACATGCCAGCACTGTTCGACTGGAGTGCTTCACCCTCGGATTCTCTAGAACCGGATTTTAAAAAATCAAGCCGCAGTGAGGTGAACGTGCCGAGCCTTTTTAAATATTCCTCAACGCCGCTTTTTGCGAAAGTCAGCTTCGGTTTTCCGATGGCGAGAACGCGTAGTCGCATGCTTTGAATTCGTGGGTTCAGTCTTGCTTGGCGAATTTAGGATGGGCGTAAAGTCCACCTGACGTTTGTGTGGGTCGACCCGCGCCACTTTGACTTTCAGGCTTAGTCCAGGCTGGAGCTTCAGCCCTGAGCGGCGCCCGCGGAAGCTCATTGTTGCTGCATCATACCAGTAGCGGTCGGCAGGAAAGGCGCTGATGTGTATCATTCCAGTCAAAAGCGCCTCCGGAATTTCAACCACAAGGCCATGTGGTCTCACGTCAATCACTATCGCCTCGAAGATTCCCGCGTCTGGGGCACGGAGTTGCAGTGCAAAAAACTCCATCTTTTTGCGTTGGACGGAGTCTTTCTCGGCTTCAGCTGAGGTTCTTTCGGTGTTCGAGATGTGCGCGGAAATCTCTGCGAGTTCACGCATACCCTCGATCTTTGAACGGGCGAGCGAGCGGTGCACTAGAAGATCTGCATAGCGCCTGATGGGACTGGTGAAGTGCGCATAGTTGGACTTCGAGAGTCCATAGTGGCCGAGTGGTTTAACGTCGTACGTCGCACGCTTTAGACTTTTGAGAAAATCTAGCTTCAGGATGTACTCCTCTGGTCTCCCTTGAATGTTTTTTAAAAGCTTTTGCACTTCTCTGCGCTGCGTCAGGTCGCCGATTCGATGGCCGTGCTCGAGCGCTTTCGAGCGAAACTCAAGCAGACGTTCCTGGTCCGGGCTCTCATGGATTCTGTAAACCGTCGGCAGCGACTTCTGCCTGATGGCTGCTGCAACTGCTTCGTTGGCAGCAAGCATGCACTCTTCGATGAGTTGATGAGACTCGTCGTTTTCTATTTTCTCAATACGAACGGGTTTCCCGGCCGCATCAAGGCGCACTTTGATTTCTGGAAAATCCAAGTCCAGGGAACCTGCTGCAAAGCGGTTTTTACGCAGGAGTTTTGCAAGCTTCCATGCAGCGTGTACTCGCTCTTGAACTTCGGGATCGGAGTGGCAACGTGAACCTCTCGGGGCTCTGGGGAGGTTTGTGTTTTCAGCTGCGTCACCCTTCAGAATTGCGTACGCTTGACGGTAGGTGAGGCGCGCAATGCTGCGGATCACAGTGCGCGCAAAACGCGCCCGCACAACATCGCCCTGTTTGTTGATCTCAAGAAACGCGGAAAAAGCCAAACGATCCACCCCCGGCTTTAGCGAGCAGACTCCGTTCGAAAGCCGCTCAGGCAGCATCGGGAGCACTCTGTCCACGAGATAGGTGGAGTTCCCACGCTTGCGCGCCTCTTTGTCCAGTTGGGTCCCAGGTCGGACATAGTGCGAAACATCAGCAATGTGAACCGATAACATCCACCCTGATCCAGTCTCCTCAACGTGAATCGCATCATCGAAATCCTTGGCGTCATCGGGATCGATTGTGATGGCCGATTGCGTTCGGAAATCCTCGCGGCCCTCGGCATCTGCCTTTCCAACAGACTCGGGGATGAGAGCCGCTTCCTCGATCACCGCAGCAGGGAACTCAACCCTAAGATTGTAGCGGCGAATGACCGAAAGGATGTCTACGCCGGGATCTGAAAAGTGACCGAGAAGCTCCACGACTTCACCTTCCGGATCCTTGTGGCGGGAATCCCAAGGGTCCAGTTTCACAACAACCTTGTCGCCGAGTTTTGGATTGAGCGGTGGTGCGGAGTTTACGTCCGATGCCTCGATTTGTGGTGCGCGCGCTTTTCCTTTGCGGGCGATGCTATTCGCCGATTGAGGGGCGCTACGGAAATAGACCCGCTGCGGGAGTCTGGAGTCGTCCGGCACCACCACGTAGTCATCTCCGTCTCTTACGATGGTCCCCACGATGGTGGGATTTGCGCGCTCGAGAATGCGAAGAACGCGGCCTTTGGGAGAATTCTCAGTCGACTGTGAATTCCTCCGCCCAGCATGAGAACCCTCTTTTTTCTTCGCTGGCGCAGCTTTTCCAGAGGGTTGCTTAGGGGCTGGTTTTTCGATTCTAACGGAGACTCGGTCTCCATGCATCGCGGTTCCAAGACTTTCCCCCGAGAGGAAGATCTCCGCGACTCCCGGCTGATCGCATATCAGTTTCGCAGCCCCACTCGCGAAGCCGAGGATTTTGCCAGTCACAATCTCTGAAGGAGAGGGCAACATGAAGAAGCGCTTTCTCGTGCGTACGATTTTCCCCTCTTTCTCGAGTGTAATAAGCCAGTCGCGTACATCCCGGCGTTGGTCTGAGGTAATTTTCAGTTCCTTGCAGATGGCCACCGCGTCCAGCGGTTGGATTCCCGAGCGGGCAAGGAGTTTGAGGATATCTTTTTTGATTTTCATGAGGTGCGCACCCGGCTCGAGCGCCGGGCCGTTCGGGCGGTTTTTTTGAGGGTCAGCAGCGAGGACCCACATCCCGTAGCATGAAAGTCGCCCAACGGTCAGGCTGTCACCGAATGATCACCTGCTGTGATTTTAGTTTTCGATTGGCGCGCAGCGGTGAACAGTAAGGGTCGACGGCGCCGGAACGCATCCAACTAGCGTTTCCAATCCAGCGCGCCCTTTTTCACCGCGTACACATAACCAAGCGTGAGGACCGCAACAAAACCCGTCATGCTCCAAAAAACAGTGGAGCCTTGATTGGCTAAGAGGTCTTGGTACACGACAGCCCACGGATACATGAAAACAATTTCGAGATCGAATAGGATGAACAACATCGCGACCAGATAGAACTTCACGCTGAAGCGGGGCTGGCCTTCCCCTTCGGCGATCATTCCGCACTCATATGCCGTATCTTTAGTGGCATTCCTGCGGGTAGCTTTTCCTAGAATGACGCTGACAAGCAGAGCGCCGCAGGCAAAGCCAATCGCAATCAGGACTTGCAGGAGGATGGGAAGATAATCGGACTGCATGGATTTACCGGAAGTTCAGGCTTTTTGATTCCGTTGAAAAGCACTAAAACTAAAAATGAAGAGCGCCTAGGGGATACTTTGTTCCCCTCAGGCGCCCTTGAAAATAATCAAGTTTTTGACTGAGCCCGTCTAAACTGCAATCGGTTGGGGCGATGGGAGCGGGGGAGGGGTTGTTTGGAGCGTTGCGAGTTGCTTTGGGATGCCTTTGTACTTTTTAACATCCTTCTTCACCATCCCACGAGACACGAGGTTTTGAAGCTTTTCGTAGGCACGCAGACGGAGCATTTCCTCGCCACCGCTCGCCGCATTTCTTGCTTTGAGCCGCTCGTAGACCTTGTCAAATAGGTCCTTGAACTCGAAGCTGCTTCTTGAAGAAAGTACCGCCGCAAGTTCTTCCGTGACCAAGTCAGGTAACCGGCGGGAAAACGCTGTCCTTTTCTGGATCGCCATAGGAGGAAGACTGTATCATCACTGGGGCGTTTCTCGAAGGAAATTTTGAAAATTGATTGCCTCGTTTCGGCTTAGGCATCGCGCGGGATTCCTTGAATTAATTGCCAGAGAAGAAGGATGCTCCCGGTGAGGATGTTACGAGTTTCTTGCCTGGCAAGATGCACTGGATCCCAGCGCGGGCGCCACGGCTTTTCTAAGGTCCAACGGCTCGTACCCTCAGCTTTCCCCCTAGGCGGCGGGCCCGAAAGCTAGGATCGTGGTTTCACGTAAACCCCGATGAGCGGGCGAGGTGAGGGCTTCGGAGAGATGAAATCACTCACGAACCCCTCTTTGGAACGAAACTCCACATGCCCTGCACCCTCGCCTCCGTACACCAGCACAGAGCCGGGCGGAGCCTTGTACGGGTCTGAAACCGGGAGCTTCTTGAACCCAAATGCGGTTTGAAGCTCTGATCCTGCCTCCTTCGCGTAGCGGGTCTTTGGGTAGCTGTCTATCAAGTGCGCATCGAGCAATGCGGTTTTCACGTAACGCCAGCAGCTGTAACGTGAGTGCGCTCCAGCGCGGTTGGCGGCAATCTGTGCCGCCTCTAGCATTCGCTTGTCGTACTTGAAGTTAGAGGATTGTGGTCCGAAAAGGGAACGCAACTCGGGCTTCACGGAATCTGAACGATCCGAACTGAAGAGGGAATAACTCGCCTGTAGGGAACCGGAGCAAACGAAAATGAGAGCAAGTATGGGGATAAAACGTAGGCGCATTCGGTAGACTCGTCTTCTTGCTGGGAGGCGAACGAGCGCGCAGGTTATCCATGGAACCGGCCCGGTCAACTAACTTTTAATTAATATTTTGCAAATATTTTAGCTTTTGACAGCAAACGCAAGCTGTTGATGACCACAATCAAGGTGCTCCCTTCATGCCCTAGAATTCCCAGAGTGAGCGGTACCGACCCCGCCAGAGCCAAGGATAGCAGGATCACTAAGACCCCAAGCGAGATGGATACGTTTTGCAGGATGACTTTCCTCGCCCTTACACTGAGGTCGTAGGCGATCAGGAAGTTTTCCAGCCTGTCATGCATCAGCACAAGGTCGGCCTGCTCCAAGGCTGCGTCGGATCCCCGCGCCCCCATCGCAACCCCGACATGCGCCGCCGCAAGACTGGGCGCGTCGTTGACCCCGTCGCCAATCATCGCCACCCGATGTCCTTCCCTTGAAAGCTCCGAGATGAAGGCGAGTTTTTCCTCCGGCTTGAGCTGAGCTCGGATCTCGCCGACGCCTAGAATCGACTTAAGGTGGGCTGCCGCAGCTGCCCTGTCTCCGGTGAGAACCACGGTTCCAAGTCCGCGGCGATGCAAAGCCTCCACGGTCGTTGCCGCTGCGGGGCGGACGTCATCCTGCAAACTCAACTTTCCAAGCAGCGCTTGCTGCTGCCCTTGGGTGCAAGACAGCCAGACCTCAGAGGTCTGGACCGGTGCAGAGCTTGACTCGCTTTCGGGCGCGTTCGCGTCCGATGGTTCGAGCACCCATTCCTTGCGCCCAAGCCGGATCCGCAATCCAGTGGTGGGAGAATCCGCTTCAAGGCCAAGGCCGGTAAAGGATGCGAATCGAGTGAGCGACCTTTCCACGAGCCTGTTGCGCTTGCCGTACTCAGTGATGGCTCGCGCAAGGGGGTGTGTTGAAAGTCGCTCGAGCGCGAATGCCCATTCGCTGACTTCCAGCTCCCGACCCGGTGGAAAACTTTCCACCGATTCAACCCGCAGATCGCCCGTGGTGAGTGTCCCTGTTTTGTCCATCGCCACGATATCGATGCCTGCAAGTTGCTCCACTGCCGCACCTCCCCGAAACAGGACCCCTTGACGAGCCCCCGATGCAATGGCGGCGAGGATGGCTGATGGAATCGAAAGCACGAGCGCGCACGGCGATGCGACAACGAGCAGCGTCATCGCATGGTAGAAAGCACTGTTCTGAACCGTCGTCGAGGTGAACGCCGACATGTGGCGGATTCGCCACCAATAAAAAAACATGCCCGCCGTCAGCGACAGAATACCGACAGTGTAGCCGCTTCCGAACCGATCCGTGAAGCGCTGAGAGGGGGCTTTTTGTCTCTGGGCCTCTTGAATGAGCCGGATGATTTTTCGCAGCGCGCTCTGCTCTGCGATCCGGCTGACTTTTACGTCCACCGCGCCCCAGAGGTTCAGGGTGCCGGCCATTATCGAATCCCCTGACTGTTTCTCTACGGCAACGGACTCACCCGTGAGCGCCGATTCATCTGAGGCAGTTGCTCCGCGGAGAATCTCGCCATCGACTGGAAAAAGTGCGCCAGGAAGGATGCGGATGCATTGGCCCGCCTGCAGTGAATCCACGGGCACCTCAGTTTCAGATCCGTCCTTTCCAATCAAAGTCGCTTTTTTTGGGGCGGAATGAATCAGTGCGCGGATCTCCCGTTGGGTGCGCTCTAGAGCGAAGTGCTCCAGCGCTCCTGCAAACGAGAACAAAAAGAGTAAAACGGAACCCTCAGTCCACTGGCCGATTGCTGCCGCACCCGCTGCAACCGCGAGCATCAGAAAGTGGACGTCAACGCTGCGTTCGCGGAGTTTCGCGATGGTTTCAGTGGCCGCAAACCAACTGCCTGTCAGATAGGCGAGCGAGTACAGAACCATCGAGGCCGCGTTGTGTGTAACAAGGTGCCCGGCGGTCGCGAAAAAGGCGCATAGGATTGAAGCGGCGAGCTGACTTCTCCACTCCCCCTCGTGCGAATCATCAGAGGGAGGTGACATCTCCCTCTGCGTGATCTTCAACCAGCATGTCTGGCATTCGGCGGGCTCTGCCGCAGGTTTGGCCGAATGGCTCATGTGCTCGTCGGTTTTGTTTCTCTTAAATTTTTGATCCGCCAGTCAATGGGCTTAGAGGCCGATTATAAAAGAGCGTGGTCGATGGAAGTCAGTCGTTTCCTGCGTTGCCCAAGCTGAGGAATACACGCGATCAGTGCCTGAGTGTAGGCATGCTGAGGATTACGAAGCACGTCCTCCGTTGGTCCTTCCTCCACTACGCTACCCCGGAACATGACCGCTACGCGGTCTGCGATTCCGCTGATGATCGAAAAATTGTGAGTGATAAGGATCATGGCCATGCCTGTCTGGGATTTTAACGCCCGCAACTGGTCTAGGATTTGCGCCTGAATGGTCACATCAAGTGCCGTGGTGGGTTCGTCGGCTACCAGCAATTGAGGCCGGCACGCAAGCGCCATCGCAATCATTACGCGCTGCTGCATCCCGCCGGAAAGCTGATGCGGATAATCGTGCATGCGGCCTTTTGGATTCACAATCCCAACCATGTCCAGGCACCGCTCTACTTCGGCATCAAGGTTTGACACATCGGTTCGATGCAATCGGATTGCCTCGGCAATCTGCGTGTGAACCGTGAATACTGGATTCAGGGAAGTCGAGGGCTCTTGGAAAACATACGCAATTTTGCCCCCGCGTAGTTTGCGTAACTCATTCGAGTTCATTTTGAGCACATTCGCGCCATCGACCAAGATCTCGCCTGATGGGTATGAGGCCGGTGGCTCGGGCAGCAAGCGGGTCAATGCCAGCCCTGTAACGCTCTTACCGCTTCCGCTCTCGCCAACAATCGCCAAGGTTTCACCCTTTTTGATCGAAAGGTTTACCTCGCGCACCGCCCGGACCCGGTCAGGGCCCCGTCCGAAGTCGATGGATAAGTCTTTTATTTCAATCATGGCTTTTGGTGCGCGCGTGGCTGGTTCAATGGGAGATTCGATCTAAGTCTGACGAGGATCAAATGCGCGGCGCAGTGAGTCGCCAAAGATATTCAGTGATAAAACGAGCAAAAAAAGAGCTGTCGCGGCCGACGTGAGATTCCACCAAACCACGGGATCGCGTGACAACTCGGACCGCGATGCGTCGATCATCCCGCCCCAACTCGCAGTCCCGATTGGGGCTCCAACCCCGAGGTAGCTCAGCACGGCTTCAGTCAGAACCAGGCCGGAAAATCCCAGTACAAACTTGATCACCACCAAGTGCATGACGTTCGGTAACAAATGACGGGTGATGATTTTCCAATCCGACTGTCCCATTGCTTTCGCAGCGGCGATGTAGGGCTTCTCGGTTTGACGGAGCGTTTCTCCGCGGATGAGCCGCGCCAGACCCACCCATCCGGTGATTCCCAACGCTATGGACATCGTCCCCAGACCTTTCCCAAGAACCATCAGGATGGCCACAAGCATGAGAATTTCCGGCACCGAAGCGATGGTGCTGTAAAGGTATTGGATCAGGTCGTCCACCCATCGCTTGTAATAACCGGCCATGATGCCTAACAGCACGCCGATCGGGATGTAAATCATGCTAGTGAGCCCGCCAATGATCAGCGCCGTCCGTGTTGCACGAAGGGTTTGAACCATTGTGTCGCGGCCGAGCGTGTCTGTCCCCAGCAGATGACGCGCTTTGAGCGGCTTTGGGTTTGCAATCGAGAAAGCATGCGTGGCCATCGGGGCGGCATATTCCTTTTCCTGCGGGACGCTGCTGCTCGCGAGGTCAAGCAGCGTGCGGCGGCCTTCGTTCGAGGGGATACGAATCATTTCCAAGCTGCCCACCAAAACGAAGAGACTGATCACAACCAGCGCCGTCATGCCCACATAATCACGGCGCATCCGCTTCCAAGCTGTCTGCCAGCGTTCACCCTTGGTTGCAGAACGGACCAGCCCGAAGACGAAAGCAAATCCACACACCACAAGCGCGTTTTGAATCCAGAGTTGGTCGAGTAAAGCCATTCGGAGTGGTGGTCTTGGTGAAGCGGTTTTTAAGGTTCGACTCGCCGGAGTTGACAACTAGTGGAGTCGGATTCTCGGGTCTGCCCATGCGTAACAAAGGTCGGTCAGAATCAAGCCCAGCAAGTACAGGATGGATCCTAGAAAAACCGAAGCCTGCACGACTGCAAAATCAGGCGCTTGAATTGCCGAAAAAAGCACGTTCCCTAGACCGGGAATCCCGAAAAAGTTTTCGATGACCAGCGAGCCCATGATGAGAAACGGGAGCGATGCCACCATCAGCGTGATGAGGTTGATCAAGCCGTTTTTGAGCACGTGTTGAAGTAACACCTTGGCACTTGAGACGCCTTTTGCTCGGGCGGTTCGAATGTAATCCTGCCCCATTTCTTCGAGAAAAAGCGCACGAAAAAGGCGAACATCCGCCCCGATCCCGCTCACCACGACCAGGGCCACTGGGAGCAGCAAAAACTTCAGGGTGCTCATCCCCTGCATGTGAAATCCGAATGCCGGAAAATACTTCAACACAAGTGCGGCGAACCACTGTCCGAAAATGATGTACACCATGAGCGGCACGCTCATGAGGGCGATGCAGGCAAAAGTTCCGAGCAAATCCAGAACCGAGTTTCTGATGAATACAAAATAAAGGGCCAGTCCCACTGAGATGAGCAATCCCACCAAGAAGGCCGGGAGAGTCACCAGCAGCGAGGGCAATGCGCCCGTTTTGAAAATTTCAACCAGGGGTCTTCCTGTCACATCCGAAGAACCCAAGTCAAATGTTGCGAGGCGGACCATCTGGCTGACAAATAATGAGTCCTTCCATGAACGGGTGATCAAAAGATAATCGGCAACGGACTGTCCGGGCGCCCGCGAAACAATGATCGGCTTGTCGTAGCCGCGGTTGTGCAGCCAAGTGTTCACCGTTTGTGGTGTGGCCTTGGGTCCAAGTACCCGGCGGGCCATGGCCTCAGGGCTTTGAATTACAAAAAACAGGAAAAACGTCAGAAGCATGACGCCGGCCACGATCGGCACCGAGAAGAGGATGCGTCTAATGAGATAGGCAAACATGGTCAGGGTTTTCGGTTGAGGCGCAGTCCTGCAAGCGCTGCGAAGGCGAGAACCAAAAGGGCCGCTACCGGCCAGAAAGGCTTTGCATTCCACGCCGCGCGGTTCTTGAGACGGATGTCATCCTTCAGGACGGCGTATTTCAGACCTCCTTCGAGCATCGGGTTGCTTTGAATCCGTGGCGCCCACTCGTGTGTGAGCGCAAAAAGAGATTTGTGCATCAGAAGAATCGCCGGCACGTCCTCACTCAAAATCGAGTTCAACCTAAGTGCGATCTCCTCGCGCTCCGCGCAGTCCTCCATGGTCGCCATTTTTTCAAACAGCTGATCAAACTCCGCATTTTTGTATCGGGACGCATTCTTGCCGGCAGGTGGGAGGTTCTTGCTGTAATATAAGAAAAAGAAGTTTTCAGGGTCGGGGTAATCAGCACCCCATCCGCTGCCGGCTGCGATCTGAAATCCGCCGTTGTCCAATTTCTCAAGCAACCTTGCAAAGGTGTTTTCAACAACCTTCAGACGGATGCCGATCTGCTCAAACTGCCGCTGTTCAAACTCCGCCATCAACCGCTCGTCTGCGCCGCTTGCGGTGGTGTCCAATGTAATCTCAAGCTGTTTGCCTGATGCGTCCCGGCCGTTCGGATAGCCTGCCTCAGCGAGAAGCGCTCTCGCTTTCTCAATATTGTACCCGTAAGGGTTCTTGAAGGCTTTCTGATGTCCTTTGATTCCGGGAGGCAGCAACTGCTCAGCCACGATTGGCACGCTGTTATAGAATGTGTCCAGGTAGGCTTGCGAATTAAATGCTGCTGACAGCGCTTGGCGGAGCTTGCGGTTGGTACCGAGAACCGGATCCTCCAAGTTCATGCTCATGTAATAAGTGCTCGGCTCCGTGTCGCGGTGGAGGGTAATCCCGCGTTGCTTGTATTTCTCGGATAGATCGCGGGAGGGCGTCATCAGCGAGGAGAATGCGTCTTTACCCACTCCCATCCCATCAAGGTAGCCTTGCCTGAAGAGCAGAAAGATCGGCACCGCCTCTCGGAAAATCGTCATGTGGACCTCATCAATGAGCGGAAGAGAAAGCCCCGCCAGCGGCGCCACGAGCGGCGTCTGTTCCGGACTCCAGCCCTCTGACGGAAACGAAGTCGTTCGGTATCCTGGACTCCGAATCAATCGGATGCTCGAGTTCCGTTTCCATTCCTGCAATTTAAATGGGCCGGTGGCAACAGGGTGAAAGCGGAAAAGATCACGCGGCTTTCCATCATGAACTTTTCCGTCGTAGTACTCGACCGCCTCTTTGGCAACGGGCGAGGTAAAGTGCATGGCCAGCCAGTACAGCAGCTGCGGGTAGGGTGCCTTGAGGTGGATCTCGAAAGTGTGTTTGCCGGTTACCGAAAATCCCGGAAGCGGTGTTGCGTAGTCGTAGGTTCCCGTCTTCTTTGCGGCCTCGAAGGAGTCCGCCATGCCCTCCACGTAATCCTGGAGGTTGGAGAGCGCTGGGCACTCGACCTTTGGGTCAGCAATCCGATGGAATGCGAACTGCGCATCCGCAGCGACCAGTTCGCGGCCCTTCCCATTTGGGAAGCATGGGTCGTCGTGAAAGAAAATCCCCTCCTTCAGCGTGCACTTGTACGAGACCCCGCCGCCGGGGCGCTCTACGCGCTCGGGCATGGATTGGAGCAGGCAAGGACTGAGTTGGTAGGGGTCGGTCTTGAAAGGGTGGTACTCCAAAAGGCATTCCTGAATTGGTTCAAGCACCCGTCTGCTGACATTATCGTAGCTGACCTGCGGATCAAGGGATCGCGGGTCTTCAGGCATCGCCATGTAGCGCACCTGCCACGGGGTTCCATCGTCACGCGTGTCTCGGAAAGCGGGTGGGTAAGGATTGTTCGAGCAGGCCGCAATTAAAAGTGCGCAAAGAATCCACATCAGGCGACCGGCAGCCGGAATTTGCAACGAACCGCACACTAGGGGGGTGGAGACCATTAGCCTCGCACTCTACAAGCGATTCATCACGGCGACAAGCGGCGGGGTAACCTGGCTCGGCTGGGGAGGCCCACCTTCAACCACCCTCAGCTGGTTAGGAATCCAAAGTCGCCGACCCTATCGGTCGAGGGCGAGTCTGTACCCCTGCGATCACTCGGTCGCCGTTGACTTTCACGCGCATGGAACTGAGCACCGATCAACTAGGCCTTAAGCACTCACACTGTAGAAACTGACCCCCCGCCAGGGGACGCCGTCATGGCGTTGTTGACTCACAGCGTTCCTGCCTCCACCTCCCAGCACCCTCCTCCTAAAGCGCTCCGAAAAACCGAGACTAGAAGTCGCCACCGCCAAAGTCAGACCCGCCTCCACCGTCAAAATCCCCGCCGAAATCGCCTCCGCTTTGGTGCGAGTCAGATGGGTTTTCGTCAAAGTCTGCGCCCGAGCCCGAGTAGTCAGAGTCTTGCGGGCCGACCTCCGTTTCGTTAAGCCCGCTGGAATCTGCGCCGAACGCGGACTGGCCGCCTTGGTGGCCGAAAAAATGGTCGTAGATCCACATTCCAGCGGCCGCGCCGAACAAGCCGCCCATGAGTGATCCAAAAAATCCACCGCCGGAGGCAGGGTATCCCCCCAGCCCGGGGCTTCCTCCGGAAAAAATCGCGCCGATGAGCCTGCTGATAACCATGACGGCGAGTAGCGCGATCAGGGCTGTCCCCAGCCATCCGAACTTGCCGCCTGAAATCCAGCCTGGATCACTTTTTGGCCAGTGATCCGATGAGTTGATTCCCGGCAGCGTGTTTGCCTTCATTGTTGCAGTCACGAATCGGGTGGCCTTCAGCAGTGCTTCGTCAAACTCCTTTTTGCGAAGGTGCCCAAGCATCAGGTCCAAAAGCGCTTCTTTGTCTTTCAGCGTAAAAACGCGACGCGCGGTTTCGTTGCCCACAACCACGTGAATGTGAGCCGGCTTTCGCATCAGCAAAATGTACACGCCGTTCACCTTGTTCTTTGCCGCCTGCTTGACTGTAAATTGCTCGTAAACACGATCCGCGACGGCTTTGTTCTGGGATCCAACAGCGCTCAGGATTTCTTTCGGCAACTCCTTGATGCTTTCAATGCAGAGGTCTTTGCGCGATTCCCGCGCGGCATCCGTGACCAGCTTTGTGGCTTCTTGTTTTGCCGCATCCGAGAAAAACTCCGCGCCGTCGATAATCCCCGCGCCCGAGCCTTGCGCCGTGGAAAGGTTTGTCGCGACGATGGCACCCAAGACCAGCAGCATCGAACAAACACGTTTCATTGCGGCATTTTCTGGGATTCCCAAAGAACGGATAGGAAGAAGTGCGGTTTTCATTTTCGGTAAAGTGACGGCCCTTGCAGAGGCGCAGCAGCCAATTGGGATCTTATTCGGAGTACACGCTGCGGCAACTGATTATGTATTCTCAGGCAGATTTGCTCCACCATGCAGCCATCACGGAGCTTGCTGAGCTCCATGTTTGGTGACTTCATTTTCGGGCATGGGATTTTTGCAGGCCGATTTCTTTCAGCGCGACTTTTTGACTGTTGCGCGCGAACTGGTGGGAGTTGAGCTTGTGTGGCGCGGATGTTCCGGAATCATAGTCGAAACTGAGGGGTACGCGGTGGAGGGAGACGCAGCGTGTCACACCGCAACCCGTAAAAGCGCCCGAGAATTCGTGCACCAGATGCCCGCCGGAGCAGCTTATGTCTATCTGAATTATGGGATGTACTGGCTTTTCAATCTTCACGTCAAAGGCGGCGGGCGGGACGGGTTGATTCTCGTTCGTGCGATGGAACCGAGGAGGGGGATCGCTCGAATGAGACTCAGGAGGGGCGCTCGTGCCGACGCCGATTTGTGCTCGGGTCCTGGTAAGCTCGGACTCGCGCTGGGGATTTCGGGTGAGGACCACGGCTTGATTGTCGCAGGTCCCGGTAGGGTAGCTGGCTGCGGTCTGCGGAAACATTCCGCAGATAGGGG
>JACCED011631998.1_pt1 | contig 16287 bp, 9 predicted proteins | sample 7455021 | NCBI WGS metagenome assembly JACCED01 (sample SAMN15323456, study PRJNA562643) | freshwater metagenome | isolation source: river surface water | place: USA:Blue River Watershed | collected 2017-08-19 | reverse complement strand
GCGGGCAATGCGTGCCGAGAAATCCGTGGGCAGCGCAAGCGCCTCATCAAGTGAATTTGTATGCAGAGATTGCGTATGGCCTTGCGTTGCGGCCATCGCTTCAATCTCGGTGCGGATGACATTGTTAAATACGTCTTGCGCCGTCAGCGACCAGCCCGATGTCTGGCTATGCGTGCGCAGCGGCAGACTCTTCTCGCTTTTCGGATTGAATTGCTTGACGAGTTTTGTCCAGAGAAGACGCGCAGCGCGAAGCTTTGCAACTTCCATGAAAAAATTCATGCCGATGGCCCAGAAAAAGGAGAGGCGCGGCGCAAATGTGTCGATGTCCAGACCTGCCGCGATCCCAGCACGGATATAATCAACACCATCCGCAAGCGTGTAAGCCAATTCGAGATCCTGCGTCGCACCGGCTTCCTGCATGTGATAGCCGGAAATCGAAATCGAATTGAATTTCGGCATATGCGTCGATGTATAGGAGAAAATATCTGAGATGATGCGCATCGATGGCGCTGGCGGATAGATATAGGTATTCCGCACCATGAATTCTTTGAGAATATCGTTCTGGATTGTGCCGGAGAGTTTTTCTTGCGTAACACCCTGTTCTTCAGCCGCCACGATATAGAGCGCGAGCACCGGCAGCACCGCGCCATTCATCGTCATCGACACGCTCATTTCGTCGAGCGGAATGCCAGAAAACAGCGTGCGCATATCGTAAATGGAATCTATTGCGACACCCGCCATACCGACATCGCCTTTGACGCGCGGATGATCGGAATCATAACCGCGATGCGTCGCAAGATCGAAAGCAACAGAGAGACCCTTCTGACCTGCGGCAAGATTGCGTCGATAGAAGGCGTTTGAATCCTCAGCCGTCGAAAAGCCCGCATATTGGCGGATCGTCCAAGGCTGATTGACATACATGGTCGGGTAGGGACCGCGCAAATAGGGTTGCGCGCCCGGAACGCTATTAACAAAGCTCAAACCTTTGCGATCGGCTTCCGTATAAATCCGCTTCACAGCAATGCCTTCAGGCGTCATCCAATCCGATGTGCTGCCGCTTTGCGTCGGGACATTCACCGCGACGAAAGATGCTTTCGAGAAATCAGGGATACGGGTCATGATGCGGCTCCCAGTTTCGGCATTTTCGCTTCAAACGGCTCGGCAATGCGCGATGCAATCAGAGGTTCGAATTGTGTGTTTTCCAGTGCTGCGAGCGGAGGCATGGGCGCGAGAACAGATATCGGCTTTTCATGCGCATCGGGGAAAAGAGTCACGCCGAGGATTGCGGACTTCTTTTTTTCAATCGACGCGTGGCGTTCTACAGCTACAGCTTTCACACGCGCTTGAATTGCGCCTTTGTGTAATGCTCCAACAACGCCGCCATCTTGCTCAATGGATTGAAATTCGGCCCATGCTTTTTCAACAAGCGCATCTGTCAACGCTTCATAACCACCTGCACCGGCAGCAGGGTCGGCAACACTTGCAAGATGCGATTCTTGCGCAAGCACCAATTGCGTGTTGCGCGCCAAGCGCCGCGCGAAAGGATCGGCCAAGCCAATCGCCGATGTGAAGGGCAAAACAGAAACCGCATTCGCGCCGCCGATGGCTGCTGCGAAACATCCCATACCGATGCGCAGCAGATTCACCCATGCGTCACGCATTGTGAGCATCCGAGATGCAGTTTCCGATGTGATGAAAATCGGTTTCGGCGTGAGGCCGCATTGCGTCTCGATGCTTGCCCAGAGTTTGCGCAGAGCACGATGTTTGGCAATCGACAGGAATTGATCGCTATCGCTTGCAAGACGGAACTCGATCATCGCGCGCGCGTCATCAAGCGCGATGCCCGAGGCTTCAAGTCCACGAAGATAGAAGAGCGCGGAAGCAAGCACAAAGCCGAGCTCCTGCGCTTCCGATCCACCCGCGGCATGCACAACACGACCATCAGCGGCAACAAACGGACCTTTGAATCCTTGGGCAATGAGATCATTCACAGCGGCGGAGACATTTTTTGCCACTTGCGCGCCATCACCATGCAGCGCGCCAATGCGCGCACCGGTGCCGACGGGGTTCAAGCCAAACCGCACACGCACAGTGTTTGGCGGAAAGCCGAGCGCTTTGCAGGCATCAGCAAAGGCATGCGCGTCGTTACGCCCGCGCGGGCTGCAATCAAGCGCGATGTCGATACCGGCATCGAGATATATACCCTTCAGAATGTCGGCGACGAGTTCGGCTTTTGCGTCGATGCCAAAGCCATGCGCACCAATCGAACCTTTAAAGACAAGCGTCAGACCATTCGAGCCATTCTCTAAATCGGTGAGTGCTTGCTTGTTCGCACGCACAGGATCCGCATCGTCGATGCGTTGCATGATTGTCCATGGCGAACCCGTCGGACGACCAGCGATGGGCGCGCGGCCCTCTGCTTTCGCATAGAGTGGCTCGATACGAATACCGTCCAAGGTTTTCGAGGTGAGGGTCTCGTCGAAGTCCGCGCCTTTCAGCACCGCTTCCGCAAGCTTTCGCCAGTGGGCGAGATCAGTCACCGCCGGATCGTCTAGATGCAACGCCATAAAATTTATCTCTTTACTGACGCATGCCTGTTTCGAAAAACCGGTTCCCACTTTTTCGCGGCATGCGTCGCCCCCTTAACTCAGCTAGACATTGCCATATTTTACCCTAGAGCCGCCACTTGGCCCTTTGGCGGATGGATCAGACAGAGTTTTCAGGAATGGGCGAGCCGCGGGCGACCTGTGGCCACCGCAATAATCCGACTTTCGACGAAAATTTCCTGTCCGTCGGTGAAAGCCGAGACATCTTTGCGGTCAACCGTAATGTCGATGTCGTCCGCTCCTGCCGCTTCCGCCCGTATCGCGAGATCGGCTTTGAGGCCAGAAATCGCGGCTTCGGCCGCGGCTTCAAGATCTGTGAAATCATGCTGATCGCTTGGCCCATGGACGCGGAAGCGACCGGGACCGGGTGAGAGAATCACGCTTTCGCCCGTGATCCGGACATGGCCGACGACAGCACCAAGCGCATTGGCGACATCGGAATGTTCCGGCAAAACGACTTCGGATTCGAGGAGATCGCCGACCATCGGATAATAGGTTGGAGCGGAGGCACCAACGCCAACGATCGGCAGATTGAAATCAAAGCGGATCGATGAAACGCCCGTCTTCTTCTCTAACGCGGCAATCATCAAAGGGTGACGGCTTGGGTGATCAAGCGTGAAGCCATCTTCATGTAAGGCAACATCCATCAGCGCTTCGCCCGAGCGGCGCACGAGACGCGCGATGATCGCCTCGGCCACCGCTTCGGGTGTTTCAAAAAGCACCTCGCCCTTCGCACCACGACGGCGCGCCATGAGCGTCGCAGCTTGGCGCGCCGCATCACCATCCCAACCGGAATGAAGGCCCAGCACATGCGCCGCATCGGATGGCGTGAGTGATGACATTAACACAAGGCCATTGATGATAAGACGATTAAGTGCACCGCTTTCTGTGCGCGTCTCAGCAACATCTTCAACCGCTTTCGGACGATTGCCAATTTTATCAAGCAATGCCGCTTCTGCAGATGAAAGCCCCGCCCGCGCGGCGTCCGTCACGGGCATCGGCACCACGAAACGCGCATCCGACGGACGAGCGACTTCGGCGCGCAATTGTTTTTCAAGTGCGGCATGCACCATATCGCGATGCTCAAGCGCAAGAAGACTTACAGGCATCGCACGGCGCGGGCCGAGTTCAAGCGTCACGCGCATGCCTTCTTCATGCAGGCGCACTTCGCTGTCACCGCCCAATCCGATTGTACGCATGGCGACAGCTTGCACCATGGTTTGATAGGGACCAACACGCGCGCCAAGCGGATCAAGACGCGGTGCGCCATTTTTCATGACCGCAATATCAGTTGTTGTGCCGCCAATATCGGAAACGAGCGCATCTTGTGAACCCGTTAAAAACGCAGCGCCCACAAGCGTTGCGGCAGGGCCTGAGAGAATGGTTTCAATCGGCCGTTCACGAGCGACATCGGCTGCAATCAATGCACCATCGCCGCGTACCACCATCACCGGCGCTTTGATATTCCGGTCATCAAGAAAACGCGCCGTCGCGCCAATCAATCCGTCAATCAACGGAATGAGGCGCGCATTTAGAACACAGGTCAGTGCACGACGCGGGCCATCAAGCTGGCTTGTGAGTTCATGGCTGCATGTCACAGGTAAATGCGTCCGCGAGCGAATATGATCACGGACACGAATTTCATGTTGCGGATTACGGGTAGAGAAATATCCTGCAACCGCATAACCCGTCACGGTCTTGCCTGCACCTTCGAGCCAAGTATCAAGCGCTGCAAGATCAAGGGAAGCCGCTTCATCGCCTGTCACATTATGCCCGCCCGCAATGCGGACCATCGGATCATTACCAAGCGCTGAAGCAAGGCCTTGGCGCTGAATGTCACTTTCAGAAAATCCGATCATCACAAGGCCAATGCGGCGTTGCTGACCTTCAACAAGCGCATTGGTGGCCAGTGTTGTCGAAAGTGAAACAAGTTCAATCGTGGCCGCATCAATCTGCGCGGCATCAATCACGCGCGTCACCGCGCCTGAAATGCCGATCGCAAGATCATGCCGCGTCGTCAGCGACTTCGCTTTCGCAATGACCTGGCTCTGTTTGTCGTCAAACAGAACTGCGTCCGTATAAGTGCCACCGGTGTCGATTCCGAGAAGAAGCGCCATAATACTCTATTCCAAACCCATAACTTTCAGCGCTTACGCACTTCATTCATCGCCAGATCGGATATTGTTTGATGCCGTCGGTGATTTCATACCAATCAGGTTTATCGGCAACATAGATATGTTCGCAAATCCGAAGACCCGTTTTACCATTGAGCGATCCAGCCGTGATCGAAATCGTATCGCTGTCAAAGCGTCGCCAGAAGAGCGCACTGCCGCAATCCTGACAAAAGCCGCGCTCGGCTTCCTCCGATGACTTGAACCATTTAAGGCCCTTTGTTTCGACAAAACTCACATCAGCGCTTTTCGCATTTGAAGATGCGAAAAAATTTCCGGTCTGCTTACGGCATTGCGAGCAATGGCACGCAACAACCTCACGCATAGGACCCTCAACGCGAAACTTCACATGACCACACAAACACCCACCCGTCAGATGTTTCTGACCTTCTGCCATTGCGATTGAATCAGACATGGGGCTCTCCTTAAAATAAGCACGATCAAGAATGACGGACCGATCTATGTATGACTATCGCGAATGAGACCCTTCGAGAAGAAACTGCGTCATGGGCCTTCCGCAAAGGTCAAACTCGTTTCACCGTAATTTCGCGTTTCAAGATGTTTTATACCCTCGGGCAAAATATCGGCCGCACCTGTTTTTTCTTCGACAATAATCAAGGCACCACGCGCCAACCATCCCCCTTTGAGCGCGCTTTCAAGGGCACGGGCCGCCAACCCTTTGCCATAGGGTGGATCGCAAAAGACAAGTGAGAACGCTTCATCGGGCGGTAACGGTCCGAGATGGGTCGCATCACGACGATAGACTTTGGTGATACCGGCGACACCGAGCGCATCAATATTATCTTTGATCGCACCGCGAGCCGTAGCTGCCTCTTCGACAAATTGTGCGAAGACCGCCCCGCGTGAAAGCGCTTCCAATCCGAGCGCCCCAGAGCCCGCAAAAAGATCAAGCACGCGCGCGTCCGAGATTCGATCATCATAGGCATGCGCCAACACATTAAAGAGTGTTTCGCGCAACCGATCCGATGTCGGTCGTGTCGCCATTCCCGAAGGTGTGACAAGCACTCGTCCCTTGAAGCGACCCGCAACGATGCGCATGGGGTTAACGCGTGCGTGGCGGACGCGGACCCTTTGAACGCGGCGCGCCCTTGCCTTGTGGTGAGCGATCCGTGCGCCCTGACTCGGTGCGTGTTCGGGGCGCGAGCTTTTCAACCATCACACTTTTACCGCCGCGTGATTGAATGCGCCCCGCGCGTTGATGCGTGCGTTCAGCATTCTCAGCGCGCGCCTGTTTGGGATCAAATCCCCGACGCGGCGCTTTCGGCGTTGATCGCGTGGTCATGCGTTCTTGTACATCATCCGCGCGCCAGATTTTCTTCTGCACTTCATTGCGATGAGGACGGGGCGGACGTAAGGGTTTTTCATCCGCACCGACTTCAGGAGTTTTTGTTTCAAAACGCGGTGAACGATCTTTACGCTCAGCACGCGGAGCCGCGCGATCATCCCGATCAAATTCACGACGTGATGGGCGTGAGTCATCACGACGTGGGCCGCGCGCTTGATCCCGACGATCTGCACCACGCGAGTCGCGTGAACGTTCGTCGCGGCGCTCAAATTTTTTCGGCGCGATGTCGTCAAAGTCTTCATCATAATTGAAAACCGGACCATCGAAATCAACGCCCGATGCGGTGACCATTTCGGGTGAAATCTGATGCCGCAAAAATCCAGTGCGCACTTCTTCAACGGCACCTTCAGCCAATTCGCCCAACTGGAAAGGACCAAAAGACACACGGATCAAACGATTGACCGCAAGACCAAAATATTCGAGCACGCGCTTGACTTCACGATTCTTACCCTCACGCAATCCCAGTGTGAGCCAAACATTATCGCCCTTCTCACGATCAAGCGTGGCTTCAATGGGGCCATAATGCATCCCATCAATCGTTACGCCTTCTTTGAGTGTATCAAGTGTTGCTTGATTGATTTCACCAAAACACCGCACACGATAACGACGTAACCAACCGGTCTCTGGCAATTCAATAATGCGCGCTAAGCCACCATCATTGGTAAGAAGCAACAAGCCTTCGGTGTTGATGTCGAGACGGCCAACCGAAATCAACCGCGGCAAACCTTTTGGCAATTGTGCAAAAACAGTCGGACGACCTTCGGGATCGCGTGCTGTTGTCACAAGGCCGCGCGGCTTGTGGTAAAGAAAAAGACGTGTGCGCTCGCGAAGCGGTAAAGGCTTGCCATCAACCTCGACGCGATCACTCGGTACAATATCCCGCGCGGGTGTGGCGAGTGTTTCACCATTGACGACCACCCGCCCTTGAAGAATCCACGCCTCCGCATCGCGACGCGAGCAAAGTCCGGCGCGCGCCATAACTTTGGCAATGCGATCCCCGGGGCGTGGTTTGGGCGCCGACTGAGGACGAGCGCTGCGTCCACCCCGTCCTTCCGGGGGCCGGCCACGAGATTTCCCCTGATCACGGAACGAGCCGTCTCTCGGTGGACGCGGCCCACGAGGACGATCTCCAAAAGGACGATCCCCCTCACGACGTTCACGGAACGGACGGTCCCCTGATGGACGGGCGCGGAAAGGCCGATCGCCAGTTGAGCGTTCCCCGGATGGACGATCGCCCTCGCGGCGTTCACGCGGCGGTCTCCCTGTTTTGGCAAAATCGGGACGGTCAGAAGAGCTACGGCGCGGCCCTTTTGATGGCGAAAACCGCCTTTTACCGCCATCACGGTCCCTATTTTCTGAAAAAGAACGTCCTTCACCGGCAGGACGTGAATCAGGACGTGCGCCCTCGTCGCGCGGTTTGCGCGGGCGGAAAGCGCCCTTGATCATGGTCTCGCCCGATGACGGGCGGTCCGAGCGGCCCTCGAAGCGTCGATCCGAAAAGCTCCGGCCTTCGGGTCTTTTGCCCTTGAAACCGCGCCCTTCCGGACGCGATCCGCCGCGCGAGGGGCCATTACGATCCCGACCAGAACCGGGGCCGCGTGGGGGACGGCCTTTGCCGCCGCCGCTCTTTCTATTGTCATCACTCATGGCGCGCTGATAGCAGAGGAATGAGTGTGAAGCGAGGGGAACAAACACATCCCATGACTGGCAACCCGCAAAAGCCGATGACCCTTGCGCTTGAAGCCGCGCGCGATGCTGCGCGCCAAGGTGAAGTGCCTGTCGGCGCGGTGATCATCCGCGACGGCGTCGTGCTCGCATCCGCAAGTAACCGGACTGTGACGGATCAAGATCCGACCGCGCATGCCGAGATTCTCGTGCTTCGTGAAGCCGCGCGAAAAATCGGGTCGGAACGCCTGATTGATTGCGATCTCTATGTGACGCTTGAACCTTGCGCGATGTGCGCCGGTGCTATTTCCTTTGCACGAATCCGTCGCCTCTATTTTGGCGCGGGCGATCCGAAGGGGGGCGCCGTTGAACATGGCCCCCGCTTCTTCTCGCAACCCACTTGTCATCATGCACCCGAAATTTATGGCGGTCTCGGCGAGACGGAATCGGCGACCTTATTAAAAGAGTTTTTTAAAGAGCGACGAAATGAAAATACATGATGCGCGGATCAAACCACTCCTCCTCCGGCCCTCCGCTTGCGCTCCGGGCGGGGAGCAAAAATATTCGCAGGACATTTTTGCTACGCGCAGCGTAGAGCCCTTCATCTTCCGGCCTTTCGCTAAGGCTCAAGGCGTTCGAAACTGAAAACGATTCACAGGATCGTTTTCCAGAGCGCTACGCGCTCCGACGTTTCTCACCCACCCACATTGAAGGCAGCGAGTGCAGCCATATTCACGATGTCGGAATCTTTTGCGCCAAGCGGCATGATTTGAACGGAACGATCAAGCCCCACGAGCAAAGGTCCGATGACCGTTGAGCCGCCAAGCGTCTGCATCATCTTTGTTGAAATCGATGCGGAGTGGAAGGCTGGCATCACGAGCACATTCGCCGTGTCTTTCAACCGGCTGAACGGATATTGCGCGAGAAGATCTTTGTTCAACGCCACATCAGCCGCCATCTCGCCATCATAAATAAAATCACAATGACGCGTATCGAGAATCTTTACCGCATCAATGACTTTAGCAGAGCGTTCGCCCGGTGGGTGACCGAAGGTTGAATACGCAAGAAGTGCAACGCGGGGCTCATAACCCAAACGGCGCGCAACACCAGCCGCTTCAACCGTGATATCGGCAAGCTCTTCCGCCGTTGGCATTTCCGTGATCGCCGTATCCGCAACAATCACTGTTCGCCCACGCGCAATCACAATCGACGCGCCCATCAATTTGTGACCAGGTTTTGCGTCGATCACATTCAACACATCGTTTAAAGCAACCGAATAATTGCGCGTAGCACCGGTGACCATTGCATCGGCATCGCCGAGCGCCACCATGGACGCGCCAAAATAGTTACGGTCATTATTGATGAGGCGTTGGCAATCACGGAGCAAATAACCCTTGCGCTGCAGGCGTTCATAGAGTGCCTGCGCATAAGCAGCATTGCGATGAGAGAGGCGCGCATTATGAATTTCAATGCCGTTCTTGCCATCAAGTTCAATGCCGACATTGGCCGCATTCGCGCGCACGCGATCTTCACGGCCAACGAGAATGGCCGTGCCAAGTCCTTGTGAAACGAAACTCATCGCCGCACGGATGACTTGCTCTTCTTCGCCCTCCGCAAACACAACACGTTTTGGATAACGGCGAACGCGTTCAAAGATCCGTTGTAACGCACCAGCAACAGGATCGCGGCGCGCGGAGAGTTGCGCTTTATACGCATCCATATTTTCAATCGGCTTTTTCGCGACACCGGTTTCCATCGCTGCTTTTGCAACGGCGGGCGGAATGACGTGGATCAGCCGCGGATCAAATGGTACAGGAATGATATAATCGCGCCCAAAGCGCGGACGCGCACCTTGATAGGCAGCAGCGACATCATCCGGAACATCTTCGCGCGCAAGATCAGCCAAGGCATAAGCCGCTGCAATTTTCATTTCCATATTGATGGTGGACGCACGGCAATCGAGTGCGCCGCGGAAAATATAGGGAAAGCCCAAAACATTGTTCACTTGATTGGGATAATCCGAGCGACCCGTCGCGATGATCACATCATCGCGCACGGCATGCGCTTCTTCCGGCGTGATTTCCGGATCGGGATTCGCCATCGCGAAGATGATCGGATTGGGCGCCATGCTTTTGACCATCTCGGCCGAGAGTGCCCCTTTCGCAGACAGTCCGAAAAAGACATCCGCGCCTTTCATCGCATCTTCAAGCGTGCGCGCTTTGGTTTCAACCGTATGTGCGCTTTTCCATTGGTTCATGCCTTCGGTGCGGCCTTTATAGACGACGCCTTTCGTATCACAGAGAATCACATTCTCCGGCGCAAAGCCCATGGCTTTGATGAGTTCAAGACAAGCGATCCCCGCGGCACCCGCGCCATTACAGACGAGCTTTGTCGATTTCATTTCGCGACCCGTGAGCCGCATTGCATTCATGATGCCCGCAGCAGCGATGATCGCTGTGCCATGCTGATCATCATGAAACACAGGAATGTCCATGAGTTCGCGCAAGCGCTCCTCAATGATGAAACATTCCGGTGCTTTGATGTCTTCTAAATTGATACCGCCGAATGAAGGACCAAGATAGCGCACGGCATTGATGAATTGATCAGGATCTTCAGTATCCACTTCGAGATCAATCGAATCGACATCAGCAAAACGCTTGAAGAGAACCGCCTTGCCTTCCATCACCGGCTTTGAGGCGAGTGCGCCGAGATTACCCAAACCCAAAATGGCTGTGCCATTTGAAATCACAGCAACAAGATTGCCTTTGGAGGTGTAATCGAAAGCGAGCGCCGGATTTTCGGCAATGGCTTTAACGGGCACGGCCACGCCGGGCGAATAAGCGAGCGACAGATCGCGCTGGGTTGCCATCGGCTTGGTTGCGACAATTTCGATCTTGCCGGGACGGCCCATAGCGTGGAATTCAAGCGCTTCCTTGTCGCTGATCGATGGGCGCGTGCGTTTGCCGGGCCGTTCTTCTTTATTCGCCATAATGCCCACCTGTCTTTTGTGGTTTTTCCCACTCTAAAGGGCGAGCGGTCCCCAAAGCAACCGGGGCGTGCCTTACAAAAATACTCGGATAAGTTCCTTGAAGGGCGTGAAGCGCGCGCCCCCCTTTGCTATGAAAAATCCATGCGCCAGACCCATGACCTTTCGACCGAAGACCGCGTCACGCCGATGATGGCGCAATATATCGAAATCAAAGGCGCCAATCCGGATTGCCTACTCTTTTATCGTATGGGCGATTTCTACGAGCTCTTCTTTGAAGATGCTGAAATTGCCTCGCGCACGCTCGGGATCGTGCTCACCAAGCGCGGCAAACATCAGGGCACAGATATTCCGATGTGCGGCGTGCCGGTGGAGCGTGCCGATGATTATCTGCAACGTCTTATCGCGGCCGGCCATCGTGTTGCCGTCTGCGAGCAGCTTGAAGATCCGGCGGAGGCGAAAAAACGCGGCGCGAAATCGGTTGTACGGCGCGATGTGACGCGGCTCGTGACGCCGGGCACAATCACGGAAGAGCGTCTTCTTGATCCAGGTGAAGCCAATCGCCTTCTCGCTGTGGCGCGACAAAGAGCCGATGATCAAGGATGGATCTATGGCATCGCCGCTGCCGATATTTCGACAGGCCATTTTGTAACGATTGAGAGTCAGGAGACAGCGCTACTCGCGACAATTGCGCGTTTTGCGCCGCGTGAAATTCTTTTGCCCGACAGTTTGCTTGATGACCAAGGGCCTTTCGGCTCCTTGCTCCGCGATCGACGCAATGCCGTCACACCCATGGCGCGTGAAGGCTTTGATGCTTCATCCGCCGAGAAGCGCCTCGAAGCCTATTTTGGTGTCGCGACGCTTTCGGGCTTTGGCACATTTTCACGCGCCGAACTCGCTGCTGCCGCTGCGCTTGTTACCTATGTTGAGCGAACGCAAAAAGGTACACGCGCCCCACTCGCGCCGCCTTCGCGCGAGAGCCATGACAGTGTCATGCGCATTGATGCCGCCACGCGCGCCAATCTCGAAATCACGCGCACGCTTTCTGGCGAGCGACATGGGTCTTTGCTCGCCGCCATTGATCGAACGGTAACGCCTGTAGGCGCACGACTGCTTGCGGAAAGACTTGCGGGGCCGCTTACCGATCTCGCTCAAATCCGCGCGCGTCATGATTCGATTGCCTATTGTCTTGATCGACGCGATCTCCGCCAAACATTACGCACGGCACTGAAAAGCGCGCCTGACATGGTGCGTGCATTAACACGTATAGCGATGGATCGCGGCGGACCGCGCGATCTTGTGAGCTTGGGCGTAGCCCTCTCAACGGTTAAACAAATTGCCGCAACACTTCCAAGCGATCACACACTTCCCAATGAAATCGAACACGCGCGCAAAGCGCTTCTTGCCGTTAATGCAGAACATCCCAATCGTCTGAACGCAGCGCTTGCAGATGATGTTCCGCTCAACAAGCGCGATGGCGGATTTATTCGCGAAGGCTTTTCAAAAGAGCTCGATGATGCCCGTTCGTTGCGGGATGAAAGCCGCAAAGTGATCGCGAAATTGCAAGCGGATTATGTTGCATTAACAGGCGCGCGTACACTCAGAATCAAATTCAATAATTTTTTGGGCTACTTCATTGAAGTGCCGCAAGCCAATGGTGAAGAATTTTTAAAACCGCCGCATGTTGAAACTTTCATTCACCGGCAAACCATGCAAGGCGCGATGCGCTTTTCAACGGCGGAGCTTGCCGAGCTCGCCGGAAAAATTGCTTCCGCCGGTGATCGTGCGCTAGCTTTAGAGCTTGATCTCTTTTCAACCCTCGCGAACCGCTTGATTGAAGCAACTGAAGCGATCAGATGTGCCGCTGAGGCCCTTGCCATCATTGATGTGGCAACCGCGCTTGCCGAATTGGCTGATGATCTCAATCATACGCGACCCGTGATGACAGGGGGACTTGAATTTATCATTGAGGGTGGTCGTCATCCGGTTGTTGAGCAAGCACTTCGGCGCTCGGGCGTTTCTTTTGTCGCCAATAAATCGGATCTCTCGCCGCCCGAACATGAAGAGGGTGGACGCATTCTTGTTGTCACCGGTCCGAACATGGCCGGTAAATCAACCTATTTGAGACAAAATGCTTTAATAGCGATCATGGCCCAGGCGGGATGTTTTGTGCCGGCAAAGAGCGCGCGTATCGGGCTTGTTGATCGCTTGTTTTCGCGTGTGGGGGCCGCGGATGATTTGGCGCGCGGTCGCTCTACCTTCATGGTTGAGATGATCGAAACGGCTGCGATCCTCAATCAAGCCACGCCGCAATCTCTCGTGATTCTTGATGAAATCGGGCGCGGCACAGCGACTTTTGACGGTCTCTCGATTGCATGGGCCACGATTGAACATCTTCATGAAGTCAATCGCTGCCGTGCGCTTTTTGCAACACATTTTCATGAATTAACCGCACTCACTCAAAAATTACCGCGCCTCAAAAATGCGACGATGCGGGTGACTGATCACAAAGGCGAAGTTATATTTTTGCATGAAGTGATTGCGGGCACGGCAGATCGATCCTATGGCATTCATGTTGCGCGTCTTGCCGGTTTGCCACGCAGCGTGATCGATCGTGCATCGATGATTCTTGCTGAGCTTGAAGCTTCCGATCGGCATTCTTCCGTCGATGTGATGCTTGACGAATTGCCGCTCTTCTCAACAGTCGTGAAGCAAAATTCCTCGCGTGTAGTATCAGGCCCAGATCCGATCCACGAAGCGCTTGAAGCGATTCATCCGGATGATCTCACGCCTAAAGACGCACTTGAAGCGCTTTACAACTTGAAGAAGCTTAGCGCTAAATCATGAACCGACATCAATAGGCAAAATTTGATTCAAAAAAGGGAAAAAAGGAAATGAGCGATGCCCTGAACAGTCGATTGACTCAGAGTGCGTCATCAGAGTTCCGTGAACATTCTTTCAATTTTCATGGTCGCACATCTACCTATTTTGGAATCTGGATCGTCAATATTCTGCTCTCGATCATTACGATTGGGATTTATTCCGCATGGGCCAAAGTAAGGCGCCTTCGTTATTTCTATCAAAATACAACACTCGATGGGTATCATTTTAACTATCATGCGGAGCCGGTTAAAATTCTGATTGGCCGCCTCATCGTTGTCGGCGCGCTTATTCTTTATAACATACTCGTAGCGATCTCGCCTTTTTTCACCATTCTTTTAATTGGTTATATCTTTCTCTTGCCGGTCATCATCAATGCGTCTTTTTCATTCTCGTTTCGCATGACGAGTTTTCGAGATATACGTTTCGGGTTTAAGGGCGATTATTGGCCTGCCTTTGGAATCTATGTTCTTCTGCCGCTTGCTGTTCTGTTGACAGGCGGTTTGGCCCTTCCTTTCTTCACCAAAGCGAGCTGGCGCTATATCGGCAGCCGCGTGCGCTATGGCACCATCCGCGCGGAAATCGCTCCGCCGCTCGGCGCAATCACCACGCAATTCGGTCTCTCGATTCTCGTCCTGATCATCACGATGATTCCCTTAACCGCATTGCCGATGTGGGTGCATCATATAATGGCAGACGAGATATTGGATGAGATGTCCGACGGAATGTCGTCCCTCTCTGTCTGGCACTGGCTCTTCGTGTCATTTTATTTTGGACTGATCATCGCTTCAATTTTTTATCGCACCGGAACACGCAATGTGGCGCTTTCCACGCTCGTTTTTATTCGACGTCATCGCGTGCGCTCATTTGTTGGGCGTGGCGCAATGATCTGGATCACGCTCAGCAATTTCGTCGTGATCCTTTTGACCCTTGGCCTCGCCTGGCCATGGGCCGAAGTGAGACGCTGGCGCTATCAAGCGGCTCATCTCGCCATATTATCTCAAGGTCCACTTGATAATATCAGCGGCATGTCGGGTACTGCAGGCGAAGTCACCGCCGCCGAATTTACCGATATTGAAGGCTTTGATTTTGGCCTTTGAGTGAGCCGCGACATGACGCCACCCTGTCACATGTGACAGGGTGAAGACGCGGCAGGCGCTTGTATGGTTGCACTGCCATGCCTGACACCCGCCCCGCATTTTATCCGGTCGACGCAGATCCCCTTCGTTTCCCCACGGATAAAGGCTTGCGCCCATGGTCGTAAGGGTTTCAACCGTCGCCTTTGAAGGCGTCAATGCGAAACCCGTCGATGTTCAAGTGCAAGTTATGCCGGGGCGGGTTCTCTTCAATATTGTCGGCCTGCCAGACAAAGCGGTTGGTGAATCTCGTGAACGCGTGCGGGGCGCGCTTGCCGCTGTTGGCCTCGCGCTTCCCGCTCGACGGATCACCATCAATCTCGCGCCCGCTGATATGCCGAAAGAAGGCAGTCATTTTGATTTGCCGATCGCGCTGGGATTAATGGCGGCGATTGGCGCATTACCTTCCGACGCGCTCGAAGGATTTGTGGTTTTAGGTGAACTCGGTCTTGATGGTTCGCTCGCACCTGTTGCGGGCATTTTGCCCTCCGCGGTCGCCGCACATGAACGCGGGCTTGGCTTAATCTGTCCTGCGGCATCAGGCGCTGAAGCCGCATGGGCCGCCGCTGATCTTCCAATCCTCGCGCCGCGCTCTTTGATCCAACTCGCCAATCATTTTAAAGGCACCCAGATTCTTTCGCGCCCTGCCCCCGCAATCCGTAAAGACGGACAACCACTTCCCGATATGGCTGAACTAAAGGGGCAAGACAGCGCGCGTCGCGTGCTCGAGATCGCAGCCGCTGGTGGACATAATCTTCTTTTCTCGGGTCCGCCCGGTGCGGGCAAATCCATGCTGGCTTCGCGTCTACCTTCAATACTGCCGCCGCTTTCTCCGCCGGAATTACTTGAAGTCTCGATGATCCATTCGATTGCCGGTCTCCTTGATCAAGAAGGTCTTACAGATCGAAGGCCTTTTCGCGCGCCGCATCATTCCGCATCTATGGCCGCGCTTGTGGGTGGCGGCACGCACGCGCGCCCCGGTGAAGTTTCACTTGCCCATCGAGGCGTGTTGTTTCTTGACGAATTGCCAGAGTTTCAACCGCAAGCACTCGACAGTCTTCGCCAACCGCTCGAAACAGGTGAAGCGGTGATCGCGCGCGTGCAACACCGCATCGCATATCCCGCGCGGTTTCAATTAATCGCGGCAATGAATCCCTGTCGTTGCGGGCATGGTACTGATCCCGGCTATGCGTGCCGCAAAGCGCCGAATGCCGTCTGCATGGCGCAATATCAATCGCGGATTTCTGGACCTTTTCTTGATCGCATCGATTTGACGATTGATGTTCCCGCCGTCACACCGGGCGATCTTTTGTCTGCTCAAAAGAGCGAGACATCGGAATCCATTGCGCGGCGTGTGAGTGCTGCCCGACAAAGACAAATGCATCGCTATCAAGCGCAGGGATTGGGGCTTGAAACGACCAATGCCACATGTCCCGTCTCACTGCTCGATCAAATTGCCGCACCCGATGAAGCGGGC
>JACCED010746611.1_pt1 | contig 16289 bp, 17 predicted proteins | sample 7455021 | NCBI WGS metagenome assembly JACCED01 (sample SAMN15323456, study PRJNA562643) | freshwater metagenome | isolation source: river surface water | place: USA:Blue River Watershed | collected 2017-08-19 | reverse complement strand
TGGGCCTTGTAATTTAGCGATTGCTTTTCTAATAGCGTCTAAAGTCTGATCTGAATTAGAAACTCCTGCTTGTCGACCAATAGCTCTTGTTTGACCGGCACCTTGACGTATATCGATGGCTGATCGCGGGATACCCCATCCCGATAGCATCTCTTGCTGTTCTGGAAGAGTTCCGGTGTTCGTAATTCGGCTTAACACTCTAGAAAAATTATCGCTCGACTTAACAACTAAGTGAATCTCATCATCAGGGAGCATCGGGGCAGGAAAATCAACACCGTCTCTAGTCGTATCAATTTGAAGAAATTGCCACGCCGCAGGAAGACCTTTGGTATATCCGACTGTTTCAAGTCGACGCAACAGTGCTTGTTTCATAGAACGGATAGTTTTTCCGCCCGAACCACCTGCACCTATAACTAGAAGCGGTCTTAGCATTTTTCTCCCTCTCTTTTATGTTTCATCCCCAGATGCTAGGACCTTTCCCGTCCCCGCCTGAGAAATCGTCTCCATCGTTGCCCCATACATCTGGCTTCTTTTGATTATTATCGAAAAATGGGTTTGAGTCCATACCTTCTTCAGTAACTTCTTTGTTTTCAGACGGATTGCCACCCTTTTTCGATGACTTTTTGTCTTTTTTGGCTGCTTTCGAAATCTCCGACTCCGCGGCAGCTTTTTCTGCCTCTATCCGAGCCTTCAAAGATTCAAGCTCCTGGGCTCGTAGTTCCTCTATGTGCTCTCGCAAGTTAGCGCCATCGCCAGCGCTAATCACTTTAGAGGTTACTTCTTGAAGCATTTTCTTGTAGCTACTTATGAATGGAATTATGAATAACACATAGCCATTCACTTCGCCCGATCTCTTGATTGGCTCTTCCTTAATCTTTTCCTCGTAAATGCTGGTGAAAACAGAAACTTGATTTTCTTCATTACTTTTTTCAACTTGAGTTTGTATTACGGGAGATAAGTTAGTTTCTGTGTCGAAATAAACTACGCCCTCACCAACTAGGCTTGAGCTAAAAGTCGCTTGGTTTGGTTGTAATGATTTTTCGCCACAGGTAGATAGAACATGATTGTTAGGAATTGTCAGAATAGTTCTCGGTTCTACAAATGGATTCCATTTCGGGGGAATTACTTCAATCTGTGCAGGACCAACTTCTACAGTTCTAGTACCGGTTTGTATCTCCTGCTTCGTCAGGCCTTTCTGGGGTGGTACCTGAAGAGAAGAATCAACTCCTTGTTCCAAGACGCTAACTAGGCGGCCCTCACTAGTTATTTTTATTGGTGAAATGTAATAAGCAATTTGATCATCAGGTATCGTCAGATAGGCAGAACGTTTAGCTGACCAAAGTAGATACAGGTATGGAATCCCTACTGTTAATAAATAAGCAAAAACAATCAGTGCAATTAAAAGAGGTAGATTTCGCTTTTCCGCGAAACCAAATTCAAAATCTAGTTGACGAACAACTTCTTGACCATCTTGAACAACCCCATATTTGAGGTTTCCCCTAATCTTGCTTTTCCCGCCAATTTCAGTTGATACATAAAGTTTTACTTCATCGCCAGGAGAGAGAAGTTGGGATCGATTTCCCCATTGGATTTCCTCACCATTTGGACCTTCCAGGCGGAAGTTAAACTTTTCATTCCCGCGTTCGACAACTTCATCGAAAGTGATGGTTGGCTCGACAAAAAAGACCTTACCCCCCGAACTTCCTAGTTTTGCCTCGGCAATCTTGAGTGTGGACATCGCTTCTTTAGCTTTATTTGGGACATCCTTAAATTTGCAATCTGAGTCTTCGGTTTTTTCTTCACATTGCAAGCTTGGATACTTATTACTCTCTTGAACATTAATCTTCACAGTCTGGAAGAAGCGATATTTTCTTTCGGGGTCCCGAGCCGAAGTGAGAGTTGCTTCAAAAGAAATATTCTTATCAGTAGATCCTGGAATTAAAGCGAGCTCCGTTAAGGCGCTCCCCGATTTGCAGACAGTTTTCTGAGTACTTGCAATAAAGCCGCAAATCTCTAGAGATTCATAGCCTGAAATATCGAATACTGAATTATTCGGACTCTTCAGGGCTATTTCAAACTTGGCTTCTTCATCTTCCTCAAGTTGCAAACCTGCGGGATCGTTTGGTGACACAATCAGTTTTCCATTTACTCCGCCGTAAAACTTTACTGATCCTTCTGTAAGACTTGGGCCCACAACTGTCCAGCGACCACTCGGTAAAGGTGAATCTTTTGAGACAATCCTTACGGTAAGTATTCCAATTTCAGAACTGTTATCTGGCACGCAGCGGCCACCAAGTTGCGACTTGGAGCAGAATGTAGAACCGTCTGGAGCATTGATTTGCCAGTCATTTGGATTTCCTTTGAAAAATACCTCCAAGACTCTCGTCTCCGGATCAACTACAACAGCTTTATTTTCAGACTCTAACTTCATCAAGTTTTTAATTTTTGCTATCAGTCCGACAAACTCCCACGCAAGAGCATTGATGTCATCAGCTTCTATTACAGAGCCTCGTGTCCAAGCATCCAGATTGCTTCCACAATTTGTGCCCGTGACAATTGGGCCAAATAAACTTGCATCTTCAGTTGATCCCTTTAATGGTCTCAACAAGCCACCTAGTACAAGAATGTTTCGTTCTCTAAACCACTCAATTGAGGCCTCGTTGCTTCTCTGGCAAATTCGTGATTTTTCGGCGCTTGGATTATCTGGTGCACCGTCTGTAATCCAAAACATAATTGGGCAGCTCTTTCTGCCCTCTAAACCAGGATCGCTGAATCTCTTATTGAAAGCTTCTCTAGCGGTTTTTAGTCCGTTTGCCCACTGAGTGCCCGGGCTATCGTCATAAAGGGCGTTTTCTACGAACTGATCGATTTTCTGATCTGATGTGTCATCGGTCCAGTCAATCCATTTTTCCTTGAGTTTTTCGATACCTTCTTTATTGGATGAACCCGGTTCATTATTTCCAAAATTGCGAAGGCTGATTCTGAGTTCTCGATCAGATTCGTCAGCCAATGTTCTGAGTAACTTGAGGGAACTCTCAAGAATAGGGCCTCGCTTCTGTCCAGGATCCGATCCTTGATCAACATTTCGAGTCTTTGCCTCCTCGCTGGTTGCATCTCTAAGAGAACGAGATGAATCCATCAGCACTAATACATCAAGAGTCGAATCTTCTTCCTTTAAGCATGTTTGGAGATAATTAACATCGATTTCTTGTGAATTTGCAGAGCTCGAGCTGAGAGAAGTCATAGCTAATCCAGGGAGAGCAAGAAATAAAAGTAAGAGATAACTAAGAAATTTTCTCAACTTACAAACTTTTCTGCTAGTGGCAAGAACAATACGTAAATCGGTAGCGCGGCCACTAAGAGTCCAGCGGCAACTATTTTTAGAGACCTTGATCGTTGTTGTATCCCCGCATAAATGTCATAAGGGATATCTTTATTTTCACGGAGTGCTAATGCGTGTTTCGAACGAACAATTTGGAGAAGGACGATCGGTAAGAATGCAGTGAAGAAGTATCCAAAGCCGCCCAGAATTATCTGAGTGGAAGTAGTAGAACCCGAGAGGTTCATTACTCCATAAACCCCAATCAGAGCACCAATAAGGACAGAAAGTAATCCCAAATAAGTAAGTATCTTTGGAGGCCTTTTCAGTTTTTCATCAGACCAGCCAGCATCTCCAGAGAAATCAAAAGATTCAGACATTAAGGAAGGGGACCTCCGGGGTAGCTCTCACTTTGTGACTTCTTGCGACCCTAGCAGTTGTCAGGAATTGAGACAAGGTTTTGCCATGTCACACGGGTTCGTGACCGAGGTTTTTGTTCCTCGGGGCTCCCCCTTTTCAGGAATAGTTAGGTTGGATAACACTCATGTAACGAGGCCGCCTAGCTATTCCCTCATCGCGATCCCACCCAGAAACTCATTGTGGACAGATTCCTCTTCTTACTCCCTCTTACCAAAGCTAACGCGCTATTAACATCCAAGCGAGTAATGAGACTCGCCTTCAAATCGCAAAGGTTCTGGTTTTCAATTTCAACTGCGAAAACTTAACGTAAAGTTAAATTTTCACATCAGCAGTTGACTTAAACGCTCTTCTTAAAACCTCGTATCAGTTTTGCGAAATCACTAAACGAAAGTGCAACGCAAAATCCAACAATCGCCCAAAGAACCACGCGCACAGCTCCGGCATCAAATCCTGATCCCAAGCTTTGAGCTGCTAAGGCTTCGGCGCCCCAGTAATAAATGAGCCAACCACCGTTAATTAGCGTGTCTGGATTGAAATCAAAAGTTACATACTCGGCGTAATTTGGCATTCCTGTAGCACCAGTTAGTGCTGGATAACCAACGCCAAGTAGCACCATGAGTCTTAACCAAGCTCCTACAGTCCAAGAACTTCCCACACTTTCAACTACAGCGGGTTGGATTGGCTCTTGGGGTAAAGCTTCCGATTGTTCAGTCTTAGTTTCTGACTTAATCTGATTTCCGCACGATGAGCAAAAAACTTGAGTGATGAGCGTTTCGTTACCGCACTTTACACAATATGGCATGTTGTCCTCCTGATCGAGAATCAAGTGAAGTGTTCTCGCCTCAAATCATCCCCTCATTTTCGAGAAAAGGCTAGAACGCGGGACAGAAAAAATACGAATGAACCAGGTTCCTTCGCAACGAAAATCTGGTAGCCGCACACAGGGATGGGCAAGAGAGACCGAATAAGGGAAGCTTCAATAATGTTCGGTCTTTTAACCGAGAGAAATCAAGAAACTCAAGGAGTCGAAGTTGATAACTGCTTTCTTATGTAATTGACACTTCCTTCTAGGAATTCACGATTTACTTGAGAATTGCAAGCATTTCTCTTTTTCAGATTCTTTGGCGCAAACTCTCCTGATGCTGGGCAGTAGCTCGTATGAATATTCTTGCCTTTTATCAAAGCATTTGAGATGCCAATTGCTACTTCTCCTACAACACCTGACTTTGATGGAACTATTGACTTGGTCTTGTTGAGTTCTCTAACAGATAAGACCTCTCTGGTTAAGTTAGAAATGCTCATGACTCTTGAGGTATCTGCAACCAAATCATACTTTTGGTAATAAGAGTAGACATTGACTTGAGTGGGCGAAGGTAGAAGATCCTTTGATTCTACTTTTGGTAGCGACGAGGTATCGAGATCCTGACAGGCTTTCCCGAGAGTCGTAATCTTGAGTGCAGTACATAAACTCGACAGCAAGGTTACAGAGGAGTTTCGGGAGTTTGTTGAATTAGATCTGTTTCTATCAAAGTAGCTAATAATTCCCTGTTTTGGATTGGCAGGATTTGCCAAGAGAACGACACCAAGTATTTTTCTTAACTTCTGAGGCTCACTCTTTTCTAATTCTGTAATGAGGTAGTGAGCGGCGTATGCTCCTTGCGAGAAGCCAGCAACAATAAATTTGCTCTCCGGACAATCATTGGCATAACTAATAAATGTTGACATTAGGGAGTTTGTAGCGTCAGTCTTTAGACTATTGAGAAACTTTGCGGTGTCTTTCCATACATCGTTGGAGTAACCAGGTATTCCAATTGCTCGGTAAGCCTCTATGGGGTCATAGGTAATCTTTCCCTTGAACTCTTCAGTCATATTTAACGCGCCAAATAGAGATGCAACTTCGGGTCCTAATTCTCGAACAATCCCTGTCTCCTCATTCGCGCCCTTCTGGCCAGAGCCGCTCATCCCGAGAAAAATGTATGGTGAGCATTTCGAGGATTGGGAGCGCTGTTCATGAGTACTTTTCGTAGATATTGCAGGCGCGATTGAACTAATCGAAAAAATTCCAATTAATGCCACGATTTTTACTCGACTAGCAAAATTCATTCTCGCCCTACCTTTTAGAACCTCAATGATTCTCAAGGCAAGGATAGAAAGGAGGGTGTTCAATTGCATCTTGTCTAAAACGAAAACTTAAGAATTTCTGAAAACTGACTCGGATAGTCATTGACCATCGGCCTATCTTGGCTTATCTTGAAGTCACAGAACACCTTGAACGGAGATAGCGATGCTTGCCAATATATTAAAAGTACTGAGCGCAATCACTATGGCGATTGTTTTGAGCTCTTGCTCTTCAGGCCCAATGACGATCCAAGAATTAGCAGCTCGAGAGAGAGAAGATGATGCAAGCTTGTGGGACGAGGAAGATTACAAATCTATTGCCGCTAAATCATGCATTCTTTACAAAGAAGTCTCTGATAGATCTCTTGGGGATCTGTACGCGGACTGGTCGGCACTCATGGTCGAATACACAAGAGTGCGCATGACTTCCGGAGCCCTGGACGATCATCCCAAGTGGGGACCCATCGCTGAATTAACTTTCAAACTCCAGGTAAATGCCGCTAGTCGAGGCGTTGGTGGCGGTGGAGTCGAAGTCCCTTCAAATCTAGCCTTGGAAACTTACGATCTTTGCAACGAACTAGGTCTAGATTTGAACGAATAGCGGAAACTATTCGCTCGTTAATCAATCAAGGCCCAAAACTATGCAACCAATGCAACAAGTAGGACTAAGAATCTTATTTATGTCACTTGGTTGGGGCATCGGATACTTTCTCTTTGGAGACGAAGAAGGTTTGTTTTCGATACCCATCTACGGTTGGTGTGGAATTTTGGGCCTAATGATTGGATTTCTTCTTGGCGGGAAACCTAAGTATTAGCCGTTCTTTATCTCCAGGAATCCATAACTTCTACCAACTCCAACATTAAAGTCGCGCCTTCTCCTGTTGACATATTAAAAGTGCCATAGATCTGTCCGCTAGCGATCCGATAATCTTCACTCTTCTCATTAATGCCTCGAAGAAAATTTCGAGCAGCTGTATTTCTTTCAAGCCTGAAGAGCACCATTGCTCCCAACAACTTCCACTTAACTCGTAGCGGGGGCACCAAATAAACCTCAGATTCTGGATTGGCTGAATCTTTGTAAAGAACTTGATCGATCTCTTGAAATATTTTCTGTAAAGAATCTGGCTTTACCTTACTATCTGCGAGTTGAACAAGTAACTCAAACCATTTCCACGTAAATTTGAAATCCTTTGCCAATTCTAATTTCTGCACGTTTGCATTAGAGCCTGAATCTATTGAGCCAAATGGGGAATTCACAGTCCTAATGAGGTCTGAACTATCGACTGAATCGCCAGAATGCTCTCCTGCGCGCTCTGCTTCTTGTAATGCGCGTTCCTGTTGAGGCGGATCTAAAAAGTATTTCCTTGCTTTCGCGATGTCGCCTCTAGCTAGTAACCACTCACCTTGAGCCAGAAGTGCCCATGGATCTCCGTACTCGGTAGCCAAATCCAGATACTTCTTGGCTTTTTCTGGTTGGTTCAAAGTCAGAACGGGGTTAGAAGCAAGTAATCGGAAAATGTAAAGCAGCTCACGTCCAATTCTGCTTCTTATCTCAACAGCAACATCTTCAAATCCCTTTAAATCAACTATGAAATTCTTCTTGAAAGATGAATCAAAGTGTTCAAAATCAAAATTTGTTTCCTCTGGTGAACTTTCAAAGACGATATCAGCCAACCAATCGCTTAACTCTTCGAGCCAATCAGCGACCTTTTCTGCCATCTCAATTTTTGGTCCTGCCGCCTGAATTTTCTCTGCTCTAATTTCCTTATCGCGCTTAAAGGCCAAATCAGCTCGAAGCTTCTCTGATGCAACCGAATCTGTCTTTTGTTTTTCGATTCCATCTTTTTCTGTCTCTGCTTTTTTAAATTCATTGGCTTGCTTCTCAGGCTTTTCACGAGCACTTGTCGAATCTATTTCTCTTCGAAGAAACTTCTCTTCCCCTTTCTTTGTTCTCTCATTCAAGATCTTGAATTGATTCTTTGGAATTGTTTGCATGTCTTCACTGTTAGAAATCTGCTTGCCGTTGCCTAGATTTAGACCTTGTCTTGTAAAGGCGTGAAGAAGATCAGACGAAGCGCTCTTTGGATCAGAGCAGTTGAGAATTTGAACAATTGTCAACCAATATTTCCAATCCCGAGGTAGTGATTCCATAATGTTATTCGCGCCACTCAGATTAACTGGGAAAAGTGGAATCTTGAGATCTATTGCGATGTTTACTTCACGCTTTTCATGTTGACTCTTGATTCCCTCATGGGTCAAAATAACAACGAGAGCGGATGCTGTTTCAAGTGCTTCACTAAGATTTTCTGCATAGTTCGCACCCGCAGGAATATCTTTGGCTGCCATCCATGGAACACAATTGTTTTGCTTCAAATCATCGTAGATTTCAGAAGCCCAGGCTAAATCAGCTGAGGCATGACTTATGAATATCGAATTACGAGCTCCCACAATATTTCACATCATGCTACGTTTTTAGATACCAAGCAAGCTTTGAGCGCCGCGCTGGCGAGTAACTGAATTGGATTGGGCAGTTCTGTGCTTTCTGTACCTAATGGTAATTTCAAATGTACTGAGGTTATCTTGTCCATACATGACCATCAACAGTCACTCGGTAGACAGAAAGCTCTTTCGCTCAGTCGTGAGCTTCAAAAAACTACTGAACTAGATTCGCAACTGTAATTAAATCGTCAAAAAACTTTCTTCCCTCTCCAACACAATTATTTCTAAAACCTTCAAGTTGATTTCTTTGGAAGTCATATGAAGAAAAAAATTGAGTGTCGGAATCTCTTACACCCTTAAGGGAGAATCTAGCTCTTCGTTCGTTACCTCTTCGCATTTCAATGTAAGCCTTAAGCCATCTGAAATTGATACTCTCGGAAAAGAAGTAGGAGTCTGCTTTCAGATAGTCTTTATTAAGCTCGAATAACTTCTCAATCTCGTCCATCACAGCATCTTGACGTTTTATGTTCTCTGGATACCTCGCAAGTGAGGTGGCTAGTCGCCAATAATCCCAGTTGAGAATGAAGGAATTAGTCTCATCGCTAACTTGTTCATTTGGGAATTGAAACTCTTCAACGACATCTTCCGGGGTTAAATCAGTTAAATTTTCTCGCCAGAATTGTAATTCTCTCTCAGATCTACCTTGAAGGCCGAGTCTTGCTCGGTAGGTTTTGGCAATCTCATTGCGTAATTCAAGTTTTTGAAAGTGCGTGAAACTTTCATCAATACTTCCTTTTAGGAATAACCAAATACCCTCATAAGTATTTGCATATGCCGACCCGAAATCTAGAGATACTTTGAGCAAAATTTCTACATTTTCATATTTAGACTCAAGAAGGTTACATTCGCTAATCAGATTATGAAATATATCTAAAGTTGAGTTACTAATATCAATAACCCGGAAATCATTTGGGAAATACTTTGCAATCTTGTTTTTAAAAGCAACGTGATTCTCAAGAGTCGTCTTAATAGAAACTAGGTTTATATCCTCAGGATTTATATCAGATAGATGTCTGAACCAGAGCACCGTTGGTTCTATTTCAGCCAGAATCTGTTCAGGGTCGTGGAAACTTTGAACAGGATCTTCTTCGGTCTCCGTTTTTACCTTTTCAATTTCAGTATCACTTTCTAATTGCAAATTTCTTGTTTTGAAGGATTTGATTAGAATTTCAGTCGCTTCATCGACATTTGAGCAATTCATTATCTGAACTATTGAAAGCCAGTACTTCCAATCTCTTGGTAAGGAGGCACTTAAGTCATCGTCTCCACTCAGATTCAATGGAAAAATGGGAATACCTAGGTCGATTGCAATATTAACTTCGCGCTTCACATGCTGACTTTGTATTCCACTTTGGGTGAGTACCACGATGAGAGCTGCCGCCGTTTCCAGGGATTGGCTAAGTATCTCGGCGTAGTTTGCACCGGCAGGAATGTCCCTAACTGCCATCCATGGGTTGAAGTCTCTTGCTTTTAGTTGAGAGTAAATTCCTGTAGCAAGATTGAGGTCCACTGAAGAGTGGCTGATAAAAACCGAATTTTTCTTCACAAGAATCCGAATCATGCTACTTTTAGTGAATGCTTTCAAGAAACATTTTTATCTCTTATAGGCATTAAGTCATGGGATTAGCAGAAGACATCATAAATAGAAGCGCTTTACGCCCGTTCGTAGTAGGTCTAGTGGGGCACAGGGAACTTAGTCCCACACAGTTGTCCAGCCTCCAAGAGCAATTCGATGCTTTCCTGCTCCAACTATTAGAAAGCTTTAGAGAAACTCCGATACTAGTTCTCACATCAATAGCTGAAGGTGCGGATCGATTGGCACACAGTAGTAAGTATCGAAATCGGATACAGATTTGTTCAGTATTGCCCATGCCTCTTAACGAGTACGCAAAGGATTTCTATTCAAAGAAGCAGCGAAAGACTTTTGAAGCGCTAGTAGAAGATTCGGAATACGTCATCACATTTAATGAAAAGTCATATAAGGCTTTTGTCGGTGCTGCTCGAAACAAAGCATATAAGGATTGTGCTGACTGGATTTCAGACCATAGTAATTCTCTGGTTGCGATCTGGGATGGTGGACTTGCTCGCGGCTTAGGCGGCACAGCGGGAACAGTTCGTCGGCGCCTGAGAACGATGGGAGCGAATTCCCACTTTGATCAAGGAGGCATAACTTTTCGCCATATTCTTGCGTCAAATGCCGGGTCAGTAAGTGCTACCGATTGTGAATGCGATGGTCATTCGGAAATTACCGCAACAGATGTAAAAAATCTCACTTACTACGAAAAGTTGAACTCGTTTCTGACTACTTCAAAAGTTCAGCTAAAGCCAGAATTGCTAGATTCGCACTTTGAATTGTTTGATACAGAAGCTATTCACCTTCAAAAGGTATTTGTAAAGCGCACCAAATTCTTACTGGGACTAGGAGTTTTAACAGTAAATTTAGCATCTATTCAATTGGCGCTACTAAATATATTCACTCTTTTGCCAACGTTACTTCTGCTCCTTGTCACTGTCTTTTTCTGGAGTTCGCTTACAAAAAGCCAAATAAAAAATGCCTATGAGACGTTTCGATTACTAGCCGAGGTTCTTCGAGTTCAGATTTGGTGGAATTCGTGTGGAATCTCAAAAAGTACACTTAATGAAATTACAGAACTTCGGGAGACGGATAGTGTAGTAAGGCTTCTCCTTGCTAACACAGCTCTTATGGTGGACATTTCATCACATGGTGGGAATCCAAAACTTATTGGAAATGACGATCCCAGAATCTGGATTCAAGAGCAAAAGCACTACTTGGTATCGTCTACTGGATCTGGGGCAATAACTCGTTCAGAGATGAAAGGTTCGATGCTTCGGAACCGCATATATGCAAGCGTCTTGATTGCAGGAGCGTCATTGATTGTAGGAAGTTTTTGGTCTTCACTAGCCGAATCGAATCTTCACGACACTATTGAGTGGGTAACATCATCAATTTTCACTTTTTCTCTATCCGCTGCAGCGGCAGTTGCTGCTTTTTCTCAAGTTATGAGCTACAACGAAATAGTTGGCCGTTATCGCATTAAAGAATATCGACTTCAAAAAGCACTTGACACTATTAGAGGAACAAAGTCCAGAGCAGGAAAACAGAAGATTGCGCGTGCAGTTGGAATAGACTCGCTTTCAGAAGCCTTCCGTTGGTTCCAAACCAAGAGTGATCGACAAGTCAGACCTTTCCAGTAAAAATTTCTAACACTTCATTTCATTCATTCAGCTGTCGCCTTCTCTACGGTAATTTTTGCTTGCAAATCGAGCTGATCTTCGAGGTCACTCTCAATTATGAAAGTGGGTGACAAAATGCAGTATCAAAGCGTGATGGTCTGGTCTAAGAGCGGGATGATGGGTGGAATTACACCACAGCATGTGACTGAAGTAGTTCAACCAGTACTAACCAACTGGGCAGCAAAAGGATGGTTACTTCACAGTCAAAGCATGTGCTATGCAAATATTGTTGGTGTGCTCTTAATTTTCTATAAGGATGAGTAGCTATTAGACAAATCAGGGAGTTCGTCTAAACATAGACAAACTCCCTGAAATCAAAACCTGAAAGAAGTTATGTCACTTGAAGTTTTCTTGCTTTAGGACTTTGTATTTGTTTTCGGCATAATCGCGACTATTAGGCCCATAAAAATCGGAGAAAAGAACATCGATAGCATGAAAAATGAGATTCTGCTTCTTTCTTTCGTGGATGCAAAAAATCCTACCGCGCTACTTGATAGAAGTAGTGCTGATATTAAAACAAAGAAAATAATTGAAGCATCTGCGATGACGTAGAGTCTGCCATCAAAAGTAATAAGTGCTAAGGCAATATAAAAGACTGCGTAGATAGCTATCTCGACTTTAGTAAGTTTGAACATGAGTAACTCCTCTCAATTTAAAACTAGATCCCCTAATTATATTCTTTAGTAGCACAACTTCGAACTAAACAGCGACTCTTGGTGAATCGTGTATTAGTTTTTGGTGCCCGCGCGGTAAAGCAAAGTTCCGACAAATACCGCTATCCAGGGAGTCCACGACCAAAGTTCATCAGGCACGTAATAGTTGAACACTTCCATGTATATATCAATTTCATTTAGTCCAAGAAAAAAGTCAGCAAATCCCCAAATTACAAGCAAAGCTCCTAAAGCTTGCATGCTGCCCCCCAAGTCTTTGTGCCACTTAAAGAAAATATTAGTCTTGGCCGGTCAGTTTATTGCTTATCGAATCGTGTCGAAGTTACGATTCGTTCCGACCTGCTCACCAGGTCGACTCCTATGAAAGGGTGTAAAGAATGGATCTACTCGTTGTTGGAATTTGGGTTGTGTGCGCGTTTGTCGCTTATAGCCAAGCACAGAAGAAGGGCTTAAATGCTGGGCTCTGGGCGATCATTGGATTGGTCTTTGGAGTTTTTGGAGTTATTGCGAGCCTCATCGCTAAACCTAAAGGCGCAAAGGCTTCAACAAACTCAATGGGCAACACCGCCGCTGGAGGATCTATGGGATCAACTGGTTCAGCGATGGCAGGTGGAGCGCTAGGCGCGGCTGCCGCAACAGGTTTAAATCCTGCCCAACAGAATGCTATGAACAATCTCCGCGAAATGGCACAAGAGAAAATCGATGAACAGAACCAAGAAGAGGAAGATTCAAGTTTCGACGCTGGCGACATGGACTTTTAATTGAATTCGCTAATAAAGTCTATGAGACGTCGAGGTTTTTTGCTTTCACTTCTTTTATCAATCTCATTGTTAGTTACAAGTGGCGGAAGTGCTTCAGATGATGGCTCATCAAGTGGCACAGAAGACGTACTAAGTGGGATTGCTGATCTATTAGACGATTCTTATAACGTCTCTTTGGTAAAAGATTCTTACGTTGAAGCTTGCGCAACGGCGACATTAGGCGAAATGGCTGACGCATTTATGTCTGGTCCACAATGGAGAGACTTTGAATCCACATCCGGTACAACAATTGTCGAGCTAACTGGTGGCATTTCTTATGACGGCCTACCTGCTGACGCTCTCATTCAGTTTGAGATTTCCGGAGGCACTTTCGAGGCTGTCTATTTAGGCATCAATGATGTTGACCAGAGTCTTCTGGTCCTTTCGGCTCTACTCGGAAAGATGTGCGACGCGGCTTAATTGTCTGCAAAGTGACTATAGGTAAATTCCTTCCCCTCACCTATGCTTCCGACATCGTCACCCACTAGAGGAGGGAATCGTGACAAATTCTAACTATTTAGTCGTAAAAGATAAGGTCCAAAGATTTGCAAAACAGCTCTTCAATGTTGTTGAGATAAATGACGATGGAAGTTTAAGCGTTCCATACGAGTCAACCCATGTCTTCCTTGAAGTGCATGACGTATCTTCAACAGATCCCGAGTTTGCAGCATTCAAAAAAGAGCATGACCTGTCGAATACCATTGTTTCAATCTGGGCTATGGTTCTGATTGAGGTTAAAGGAAGTAATGATTTTTTCAAGTGGATCGCGATTGATGGACAAGGCTTTGATTATGGAAGTTTTCGTGCGGTTGCGCTTGAAGATGGAAGGTACAACCTGATATTCAAGAATGCTCTTCCAGGCGACAATCTTGACGCCGGGGAACTCAAAGAGTCACTGCTTTGTGTTGCTAGCACCGCCGATAATTTGGATGAAGAGCTAAAAGCCAAATTTGGTGGCAGTACAGTCTCTGATATTCGTAACTAGCTGAAACCGTTGCCTTAAAGGCTTTCTTATGAGTTTAAATTCTGAAGTTCGCGAACTTGCCGCGAGTATCGCAAAACGATACGACCACGGAGAAGTAACGAAACTTCATATTCTTTATGGTCTAAGGAAGAAGTTATCTGAGCCTCTTGGGGAAATAGATCTTGAAGAGGTTGAGAAGAAACTCTCTGAATTGCCCAGACAGGCAACTAATACTCTCGTTCAATCAGAGGACGTTGAAAAGTTACTGAATTTAATACAGTTTCCCGACTCTGCAGTAGAAATTGGAATTCAGTTGACACGCGAACTTCTAGGAAAAGAAGTCACGATAAAACTGCCTCAAAACTTTGAGGTTGGCAAAGAAGAGGTCCGTGAATCAGAACCTGTAACTTTAGAAGATTCACTTAAACAATTGAATCAACTTACTGGCTTAAAAGAAGTTAAGTCGCAAGTTGCCAAACTTATCAGCGTGCATCAGGCAAATAATCTGAGAGCTAGAGAGGGACTTCCCAAAGTTCCCGTTGGTTTACATTGCGTATTCACTGGAAGTCCTGGAACTGGCAAGACAACTGTCGCCAGATATTTAGCTGAAATGTATTACGCGATTGGCTTGCTCCCTTCCAGAAAAGTTCATGAAGTTGATAGATCCTCTCTGGTTGCTGGATACGTAGGGCAGACTGCAATAAAAGTTCAAGATGCCGTTGATAAAGCAAAGGGCGGCGTTCTTTTTATTGATGAGGCTTACTCTCTGTCGGCTGACTCTGGTGCAGGATTTGGCGATGAAGCTATATCAACTTTAGTTAAGGCGATGGAGGACCATAGAGAAAATCTGGCCGTAATTGTTGCGGGCTACAAAGACCCAATGAAGCAATTCATTGATTCCAACCAAGGATTAAAGTCCAGATTTCAAAATTACATTCACTTCTCCGATTACACCACTGACGAACTGCTACACATTTTTGAAAATCTCTGCCGTTCTCACCAAATGGAAATTGACGGCTCGGCTCTGGGGGATATAAAACGCCATATTGAGGAAGCGAAGCCACAGGGAGATCAAGGAAACGCGCGGTATGTCAGAAACTTGTTTGAGAAGATGTACTTGAATATGTCACATCGTGCAGCCGAAGATGGAAACATAGACCTTCATGAAATTGTTAAATTCCAGAGTGCGGATATCCCATCGATTGAAATAAGGAAGCAAAAGATAGGTTTTATGCCGCAAGAAAAACAAAGCTAAATATCTCGTTATTTAGATATCGTCTTTCTTTTCTTCCTTTTTGTGCAAGATCTGTTCCATTAATTTAAGCTTTACTCTTAGGCCTTCAATTTCTTCTTGGGTCACTTTTCCGTCAGCTGTGATGTCGTCTACCTCGTGCACGATCTGGTCTAATTGCTTAATCTGTTGTTTTCTTTGTCGATTTTCTTCGCGAGCTTCATCCATGGCGTTTAACACAATACCAATTAAGACATTAAGGACAGTAAAGACAACCACAAAGACATAAGAGAGAAAGAACGGAAGAGCCCAAGGGCTAATTTCAACTGCTTCTTCCAGATATATCGGGAAATTCTCCAAAGTTAGAAGTATGAAGAGAGATGTCAGAGCTAAAGTTATATTTCCCCAACTGTCTGGGAGTCTCTCGCCAAATATGTATACGCCTGCCATTCCATAAATGAAGAGCGCTAGGAAAATTAATACACCCACGCTCATGAGTGGAGGTAAACTTTTTACTATAGAGCTGGTCAAAACTCTGACTTCTGGTAAAAATCTAAAAATTCGAATCAATCTAAAAATTCGCAAAAGTCGGAGGATGATGGTTTCTCCTCCAAAAATGCCAAACGAGAGTAGCACTATGGAGAAATCGAAGACATTCCAACCCTGTCGAAAGAATTCCCATGGCTTGGATCCATAAGAAATTATTCGCATTACTAGCTCGCCGAGATACAAATAGAGTGCGAATGTATCAAGTTGAGTTAATGTATCTTTAACGGCCGGTTCGATATCTGGCATAGTAAGCAAAGCAAGACATACCGCATTTACCAAGATTACAAAGGCAATTAGAAGTTCAAACTGAGAGCTATAGACGATTCTAGATAGCCACGTAATTCGATAACTCTTTAATTCAACTATTTGCCCGTAGGCCTTAACATAGTTTCTCTTATCAGAATCAGCAGTCGATGTCGGCATTAATCCGCAATTCTACTCGTTCACTTTGCCCTCTTCAAGC
>JACCED010629872.1_pt1 | contig 16292 bp, 15 predicted proteins | sample 7455021 | NCBI WGS metagenome assembly JACCED01 (sample SAMN15323456, study PRJNA562643) | freshwater metagenome | isolation source: river surface water | place: USA:Blue River Watershed | collected 2017-08-19 | reverse complement strand
CTACGACTGGTTTACCGAGATCTTCACCCATTAAACGGGCGACTTCGCGCGCCACCAGATCAGCAGGACCACCTGCCGCAAAGGGTACAACGAAAGAAATAGATTTCGTCGGGAAGGACTGAGCCTGGGCGGCGGTACCTAGTGAGAGGGCGGCTAATACAGCAGCAAAAAAACGCAATCCGGTACGCATCAATGAAACTCCATTCAATCAAACAAAAACTACTGGACAATTTTACCTGCCCGAACATAGCATAACCATCACTATTGCTCTTTGTGGCAACCTTTCTCAGGAGTCATTGACATGTTTCATGAAGCATTCGTTGGACAAGGTGTGAAGCGAACGATGAGCGCCATCGTCATGGCTGGTTTGCTTTGCGGTCATGCCGCATTCGCTCAGACAAATCAAAATACATATGAGCCCACCATTGCGCAGGCCGGCAAAGACGTTATCTGGGTCCCGACGCCCAACGATCTCGTTGTTCGCATGCTGGAAACAGCGAAAGTTTCGCCTAACGACCTCGTCTACGATTTAGGTGCGGGGGATGGAAAGATTCCAATTCAGGCAGCCAGACAATTCGGTGCAAGAGCCGTCGGTATTGAATTCAACCCAGATATGGCCAATCTTGCCCGGCAAAACGCTCAACGTGCCAATGTCTCTGACAAGGTCACCATCGTGACGGGAGATATTTTTGAAGAAGACTTTTCCAATGCGACCGTGGTGACCTTGTACCTTCTGACAAGTCTCAACCTCAAACTCAAACCAAAGCTGTTGGAGATGAAACCTGGTACCCGGGTTGTGTCCAACTCCTTCATGATGGGCGCATGGGAACCTGATGAAATTATTAATCCCGAGGCAGGTGGGCGCGGGTACTATTGGGTCGTTCCCGCCAAGGTGCAAGGTGACTGGTCATTGAATGGTTTGCCGGGCGCGACGACCGCGACACTGAGTCTGCAGCAAAAATTTCAAAAGGTCGAAGGGACGCTGACTTTTGGTGATAACCGCTCACAACGCGTGACTGGCAAACTGAACGGCTCACAATTGACGCTAGGCTACAAAGACGCGAATGATAAAGAGCAGATTTTTGTAGGCGAAGTCGCTGGTAAAAAAATCAATGCGAGCCTACAGACCTCGCCGACCACCGTCATTACTGCGACAAGGACGCCATAGCCAGCGACTCAGTAATCCAGTCAGCGATGGTCTTTTGACGGGATACGGGCATTCTGTCGATCACAGATGAAACACTGATCGCCAGAGTCGGACGTCCCGTCTGATCGCGCAAAGCGACACCTACACCAAGCACGCCCTGCACGGCAGTGTTGCCGACAATTGACCAACCACGGTCGCGTGTTGTGTTGACCAATAGCTGTAACTGCTCGGCAGTCATTCCGCCATAAGCGCCCAGTCTTGATTTATTTTGCTCGATCAACGACGTGACTTCTTCTTGGGGCAATGCTGAGAGAAAAGCCAGACCGGCAGCGCCGACCCCGAGAGGCTGTCGATGCCCCGCCGCGACCGTGAGGACCTGCAAAGGATACGTGCCGACCTCTCTATGAATACACAAGGAATCCGCACCCGCCCGACAAATCAAAAACGCACTGTCACCAGTCAAATCACTGATTCTGCGAAGTGCCTTTTTGGCGTGCTCAATTGCCGCTTCGTGTGAACGTACGGGTGCTGTCCACGCAGCAGTCACGCTATACCGCCGCGTGATTTCATCCCGAGTGACACATCCGAAACTCACCAACACATCCAAGAACCGATAGGTCGTACTGCGTTGCATATTGGTTGCGGAGACTATTTCCGGAATCGTCAGACCTTGTTCGCCTGCCAGACGCAAAGACTCCAGCACCTCCAACCCACGACGAAAGGTGCTCGGACCTGATCCATTGTTTTTGTTCATTAATTGGACACTCTGTATTGTGCAGGGTGATTTTAAAGCGGAAAATCCTCAAAAATAGCCAAAATTGCACGATCAAAAAGCTACAGTTGTCCAATATACGAACAACTGCTTATTTTGAGATCGCCTACAACGCATGTAACAGGAACCTCCGGTGTATCCCATTGATTTCTTTTTCAGAGCGGCAAAGCTCTACCCTGAACGCATTGCTCTTCAAAGCAGCGCATGCACGCTGACGTATCAGGCACTCGCGGCAAAAGTTAAGGCCTTGGCAACCGCTCTGCAGGCCCTCGATCCAGAGCCTCAAACCCGTGTGGCCATTTGTGCCGCCAATACAGTCGATCATGCGACCGCCATCCTCGCCGTACTCGCTTCTGGCAAGGTCTGGGTGCCACTCAACGCACGCAGTACTCCTTCCGAAATCAAACGCATCACCGACACCATAGAGCCTTCGATCGTCATCTCTGATGCAAAAGGCGCCGAACTGCTTCAAGCCAGTTCAGCACATTGGCTGCGTCTTGATGACAGTGGAACAGATCCTTCACTCAATATCGAGCATTTAATCAAACGTTATGCTGGCCAAACACCCGTCGCCAATGATGCAGGCGAAAACGCCACACAAGCGATCAAGTTCACGGGTGGGACCACAGGTTTGCCCAAAGGCGTGATGCAGCCCTATCGTGCCTGGACGGCCGGCATTATTAACCAGGTGAGCGGCTGGCAAATCACCCAAGACGACTGCTTTGTGGTCACAGCGCCAGTGACGCACGGAACATCCACCTATTTGCTCCCAATGCTCGCAGAGGGTGCAAAGCTTTTGTTCCTCGATAAAACTGACCCCGCATCAGTCATCCAGGCCTTCCGCGAGCATGGCGGAACCATGAGCTTCATGCCCCCGACTTTGATTTACATGGTGATGGCACACCCTGGTGTCTCGCGTTCGGATTTTCCAAAACTGCGTAACCTGATTTACGGCGGCGCACCGATGCCGGCGGAAAAAGTCGACCAGCTCAGAGCATTCTTCGGCGATGTCGTCGGCACCACTTACGGACAAACAGAAGCGCCTCAAATCGTCACAATGATGCGACCCAGCAGCTTCAAGGATCCGCTGAATCGTGGATCTGTGGGTCGTTGCACCTGGCTGTCAGACATGGCGATCATGTCTCCTGATGGCAAAATTTTGCCCGAAGGAGAAGTCGGTGAAGTAGTCGTTCGCGGACACCTTGTCATGACGGGCTACTGGCGTTTACCGGAAAAAACAGCTGAAACCATCATCGATGGATGGTTGCATACGGGCGATGTGGGTTTAATCGATGATCGAGGCTATCTCTTTCTCAAAGATCGTATCCGCGATGTCATCATCACAGGTGGATTCAACATTTATCCGACGGATGTCGAAAACGTCCTGTCACAACACCAGGCTGTCTATGAGTGCGCAGTCTTTGGTATGCCCGACGAAAAGTGGGGAGAAGCAGTTCATGCTGCGGTTCAACTGCATCCGGGCGTGACATGTGACCCAGAGATATTAATCGCGCACGTCAAAACTGCATTGGGCTCGGTCCATGCGCCTAAAAAAATACATTTCCTCGATCAATTGCCTCGATCCTCTGTTGGCAAGGTCCTTAAAACAGCTATCCGTGAACTTTTAAACTGATCAACCTGTCCTCTTTAAAGAAGAATCATTCATGTCATCTTCCACAAAAAAACCTACACCCACGACCAAACTTTGCACACATACACTCACCAGCATGAATTACCGCGATGCAGATCTAGTCGAGGATCTGATCGGTAAAAAAACTTTCTCGGAAGTGATGTTTATGCAAATTCTTGGTCGCGAACCAAGAGCGGTCGATATGCGCATCATGGATGCCGTTCTTATCACATTGATGGAGCATGGTTTCACCCCGAGCGCCATCGCCACCCGCATGATTTACATGAGCGCACCGGAAAACCTTCAAGGTGCAGTCGCTGCGGGTTTGATGGCTGTAGGTAGCCAGTTTGTCGGCACCATGGAAAATAACGCTGTCATTCTGCAGCAGATCGTCGACTCGTCCGAGCCAGAAAAATTCACAGAAAATCTGGTGATGGAAATCCGTAAAAATAAGCAGAATCTGCCTGGCTTTGGACATCACCTGCACAAGCCCGATGATCCTCGATCGATCAAGTTACTCGCATTGACAGAAGCCGAACCCGAGCTTGAACAAAAATATGTGGGTGCACTCCGCCTGCTTTCAGCCACAGTGGATCGCGTGTACGGTCGCCACATCACGATCAACGCGACAGGTGCCGTTGCAGCGATGCTAGGTGAAATCGGAATTCCACCCAAGCTCATGCGAGGCTTTGCAGTCATCTCGCGCGCAGCAGGTCTGGTCTCTCATATCGCCGAAGAACAACAAGACCCCGCAGGTCGCTTCATCTGGGACACGATCGATGAAATGATTCCTTATGTGGGCAATGGTCCAGGCACCGGAGGTCAATCACATGGCTGAGCGTAACGTACTCGTCACAGGCGGTAGCGGAGGAATTGGCCGTGCCATCATTCACCGATGCATTGAAGATGGCTATCAGATTATCAATCTCGACCGTGTCGCTCCCTCTTCTTTATTAAAGGGAGAAACGCATTACGCGGTAGATTTGACGGATGCGCATGCGACTCGAGATATTTTGCAACGTATTACCCGCGATCACAATATCCTGCGCGTCGTCAACAATGCAGGCTTTATTCGACCCGGTACACTCGAGGATGCGACGCTTGAGGACTTCGATGCGGTTTGTGCACTGAATCTACGCGCACCTATGCTGGTCGCCCAAGGTTTGCAACCTTTCATGCAAGCTGCACGCTTTGGTCGAATCATCAATATTTCCAGTCGCGCCGCTCTCGGTAAAGAGTTACGCACTGTTTACTCCGCCACCAAGGCGGGCTTGTTGGGGATGACGCGCACCTGGGCACTTGAACTCGCCCCCTTCGGTGTGACAGTCAATGCCATCGGTCCGGGACCGATCGCAACCGAACTATTCCTCTCGGGCAATCCGCCCGACTCGCCCAAAACAAAGAAAATCCTTGAGTCTATTCCAGTCAAACGGATGGGCGAACCCGAAGACATCGCGCATGCCGTTGCCTCTCTCATGGACGATCGCGCAGGTTTCATTACCGGTCAGGTGTTGTATGTCTGTGGCGGTATGACTGTCGGTCTGGGTCAAGTCGCATGAACCCGCGCATCACGGACCTGCAGCTCCCGGCACGTTCCGAGAAACTCAAGGGTCGAGTCGCCTTGATCCTTGGTGCGGGAACGAGCGCGCCAGGTGTCAGCATCGGCAAGGCAAGCTCCATCGCGATGGCCTGCGCCGGTGCTTCAGTGGCCGCACTCGATTTCAATCTCGCCGCGGCACAAGAAGTTGCGCAAGACATCGAATCGACCGGTGCAAAAGCGATCGCCTATCGCGCTGATGTATCCAATTTCGATGAGATGCAATCGGCAATCAAGCGCGTGATGGAGGATTTTGGTCGTATCGACATCATGCAAATCAACGCTGGCATTGGCCGCGTTGGAGGCCCTGCCGAAACCACGCTCGAGGACTGGGATCGTATTCAAAAGGTGAATGTCGAAAGCATCTTGATCGCCGCCAAACTTGTTGCACCTATCATGGTGAAACAAGGATCTGGATCAATCATTGGTGTGTCATCGGTCGCAGGCATGCGCTATCTTGGGTATCCGCATCTGGCATACAGCGTCACAAAAGCTGCTGTCACACACTTCATCAAAATGCTTGCGCAACAGTATGCGGGCGATGGCATTCGCGCGAACACGATTGTTCCTGGTTTGATCGATACGCCGCGCATCCAAAAAAACGTGGCAAAGGTGTTTGATGCGAACGCCGACATGGACAATACACGTCGGGCTCGGGACAGGCAGGTGCCCATGGGACGCATGGGCACACCTTGGGAGATCGCTTCCGTCGCGACCTTTCTGGCTTCAGATGACGCTTCTTACATCACTGGGACAGAAATAGTCGTCGACGGTGGATTAACAGGCAAATTTGTTTAATTCGTACTCATTGGGGTTTTGTCGACAACCTTGCCCCAACGATCAACTTCAGCCACGATGAAGTCGTTCAGTTCTTGGGGGGTGCTTGTCAACGGCATCGCACCTTCCTTTTCGAAACGCTGACGCAACTCGGGTGACTTCATTGCCTGACCGATCGCTGCGTTCAACTTGGTCACGATCGCCTCTGGCGTGCCCTTGGGAGCCAGAATCGCGTTCCAGGTGCTGATGTCATACGTTGGCAAATTGGCCGCCTCGGCAATGGTCGGAACATTTGGCAATTCGCTTGAGCGCTGTTTGGTTGTCACGCCCAGAGCGACGAGCTTACCCGACACTACGTGTGGCAATGCTCCCGGCACAGTCGCAAACGTCATTTGAGTCTCTCCAGCAAGAACTGAAGTGTTTGCCGGGTTACCGCCCTTGAAAGGAATATGCTCGATCTTGACCTGCGTCGCGTCATTAAACACAGCCGCGGCCAGATGACCAGGCGAGCCATTACCGCTGGAGGCGTAATTCAACTTGCCAGGATTCTTTTTAGCGTACTCAATCAACTCTTTTATTGACTTGACTGGCAAGCTTGGATTCACCACCAACATCAAGGGGATGGAGGCCACCATGGATACAGGTGCGAAATCCTTGATCGGATCAAACGTCATTTTGCCGCGGTAGAGCGCAGGATTAATACCGTGACTCGCCACCGTTGCCATGTACAGCGTGTAACCATCAGGTTTGGCCTGGGCGACAAATGCGGCACCAATGTTGCTGGCTGCACCTGGCTTGTTATCGACGATGATGGTTTGACCCAAAATCTTGCCTAGCTGTTCACCTAAAGAGCGCGCCAAGATGTCGGTGGTACCACCTGCAGCGTAGCCCACCACCAAACGAATCGGCCCATTAGGGTAGGCTTGCTGAGCTTGCGCAGCGGTCACTCCGCAACTCAAAGCGACGGCAGACAAGGCGCCCGCCGCCCATTTCGCTGAGCGCTTAAAGGGGTTGGTTCGAATGCTTTTCATGAGTGTCTCCGTGAAAAACTGAACTATACCCAAAATCGTTCAGGTTCTGCAGTGTTTATCCAACCAAAGTGCATGCTGGCATAAGTCAGCATCGCGACCCTGAAGATCAAACAACTGAACACCGAAGGGTAAACAACCAACACTTAATAAGGGTAATGAAACAGCTGGAAATCCAACAAGATTTGCAAAAGAGGGGAAAGTTCGGCTTCCTGTATATTCCAAGCCTATGGGAGCTGGGCCAGAAGAAGATGGCAATATAAACCCGTTCGCATTCAAATCCATATTCAATTGGTTAAGCTTTCTTTGCAAATCCACCCTCATTTCGAGAAGGCTTAAATAATATTCTTTTGTCATCTGACGCGCCTGAACCATCATTTTGTGAATGCGAGGACCGATTAAATCACCATAGCGATCGACGTAATCAAGAAATGGCCACTGCATTTCATAAACAACGATTTCTAATGCTCGATCCAGGCACGAATCCAGCGCTGTTTCAATTTCCTCTATTTCCCTATGGGAGTCGCGATCCAACACTTCAATGCCAAGTTCCCGTAAGCGGGAAATCATTTGATCAAAAACTTGCTGAGCGGCAGTATCCATCTCCTCCCAACCTCGCGTAAACAAACGAATCAACTTAGGAGGTTTGGAAGCAATAATTGGTTGACCTGCATTTTGCAAAAAATTCGCACCTGAACCTCCAGCGCACAAGGAAATACGCGAAGCACTATGCCAAATATCATTCAAGGAAGCACCAATCAGACCAACGTGATCACTCGTTGGAGACATCACGTGTACGCCTTCCATCCGAAAAGCACCAAGTGTTGGCTTAAATGCATAAGCACCACAATAAGATGCTGGGCGTAACGTCGAAGCCTGGGTCTGTGTAGCTAATGCAAGGGGTAACATACCTGCGCCTACGGCTGCCGCTGAACCACTCGATGAGCCACCCGGTGTCCTGTTCATATCAAATGGATTAGTGGTTTGCCTGGAGGATCCAATAGCAAACTCTGTTGTAACCGTTTTCCCGATGATAATTGCCCCACCACTTCTGAGTGCATAAACGCATGCAGCATCATGAGGGGTGTGATGATTAGCATATGCAGGTGATCCCATCTGGGTAGGAAAGTCACGAGTCTCAATAATATCCTTAACACCTACAGGACATCCATCAATCACTGAGAGTGGTTGTTTAGCCCGATAGCGAGCAGTCGATTCATCCGCAGCACGACGTGCGGCTACTAAATCAAGCGAAACAAAAGCCCGAACCTGTGGTTCAAGTTCATCAATTCTTTCAATACATTCTTCCAAAAATTCGCGAGGTGTTGAGACACCTGCTAGAAAATCCTGGCGAGCAGAATCAAAAGAAGTCAGTTTTGAGTTGTGCCAATTCATTACCTCATCATCCCTGCTAAATATTGATTAAATTCAATCTGTTTTTGCACCGGATTTTTGAATAATGCCTTTGTACATTTCCACATCTTTTACGATCTTCGATGCAAAAGCGGCTGGCGTTGATGCAACCTCCAACATACCTTGCTGTTTGATTTTTTCTCTAATTTGTGGATTTTTCATCACATCAATCAAATCTGTATTCAACTTATCCACCAGCTCCGGCGACATACCAGCAGGGCCGAGAAAACCCAACCAAGTCGACAAATCAAAACCAGCAAAACCAGACTCAATCATTGTAGGAACTTCGATGAAACCGCGTTTTGAAGTGGTCAACGCCAGTGGGCGAACCTTTCCAGCACTTATGTAAGCTATCACTGAAGGAAGCGTTGCAAAAGTCATTTGTACATGACCAGCTAGTAAATCTGCGATCACCGCACCACCACCCTTATAGGGAACGTGAAGGATATCAACGCCAGCAGATTGTTTGAATAATTCCGCAGCCAGATGACCACCGGTACCATTCCCTGGAGAGGCGTAATTAATTTTTGCAGTGTTGGACTTGATCAAGGACACAAGTTCTGCGACAGAGTTGGCTTTCACGCTTGGATGAACAACCAAGACATTTGGCAACTCGACTGCAAGCGTAATGGGTGTAAAGTCCTTTTCAACATTGAATGGAAGCTTGCTCGACATTCCAGGACTAATAACAAAGGCACTGCTAGTGAGAAGAAGTGTATAGCCGTCAGGCTCTGCTCGCGCAACAGCCTCAGCTCCGATGTTGCCGCTAGCGCCTGGACGATTTTCAACAACGACGGGCTGTCCCCATCGTTCGGTCAAGCTTGTGCTCATCGTACGCGCTAACAAATCCGCTCCGCCACCTGGTGCGAAGGGAACGACTATTTTGACTGGCTTATCCGGAAACTTTTGTGCATATACTGCAGAGCCTCCCATACCAATGAAAAAAACCATACTCACTGCCAAAAGATGTTTAATCGCTGTCATTTTTGTCTCCGAATTTTTCCGCTGACATCTAAAAAATCAGCCTAATTTTCATAGTCTGAACCAACGATAGAATCACTGCAATTTAAATATGTTTAAACTAGGGTTAGTCTCAGCTTAAAACAGCCTTATTCGTATTTGATGATTTAGTCTCGCTCCCAATTATTAAAATGAAAACATACCGCCCACAGGTCGGAGCAACCCAACTAACTGGGCACTTCGACTTGGTCGACTTTAGACTACTCATTAACGTTTCTGAAACGCTCAGCCTTTCTAGAGGAGCCGAGCTATCGAATATGTCTGCTCCAGCTGCAAGCACAAGAATAAAGAAAATAGAAGAAAATCTGGGCATAAAATTATTTATGCGAAACTCTCACGGCCTGTCTCCCACAATCACAGGCGCAGGAGTTTTGCAGCATGCAAAAAAAATTCTTATGCAATTCGATCAATTGATAGACGAATTAAATACTACGTCTACGCTTATGAGGGGTGATATTCGCCTGCATGCCAATACACTATCTCTTCATGGGTCGATGCCGAACGCCATACAGAAATACTTACTGACATACCCGGAAGTAAATATTATTCTCCAAGAGCATTCCTCAACAAACATCACTCGGTCTCTTGTGAATGGGGAAGCAGATGTTGGCATACTTTCATCTGAGAATCGGAGCGATAAACTCGAGTACATTCCATATCGCCGAGAAAAACTCGTCTTAATTACGCCAACTCTTCATGTCTTATCAGAATCACAAAGCATATATTTCCATCAAAGCCTAAGCGCTGATTTTATTGGGCTATCGCAACATTCAGCCCTCCAGCAATTCATCATTCGCGCCGCAGGAGATATAGGTGCTTCAATCAGACTGCGTATACAGGTGAATCATTTTGAATCTATTTGTAAACTTGTTGAGTCAGGTATAGGTGTAGCTCTTATCCCAGAGGCTATAGCGACAGTACAGGCAAAATTCCGTCGCATTGCTGTTGTTACTCTTCTTGACCGATGGGCGGAAAGAGAGTTAACCATCACCCACCGAAAAGATGACTTTCTCACTTTACCAGTGCAGCGGTTAATTGAAATTTTGTTGAATTACCAAAAATAAACTATGTTTTTGATAACAGGGAGCCTACTATAGCCGCATCAGATAAGTCGTTTATCTTCCAGCATTTCTCAAGCGCCTGTCTCGCCTGCGAATCAGGCAATACGTCGGTCGACAAATCCATAAATTTTTTCGTTAAATCTTCATCACGCATAGGTCTCTCTAAACTTCCCAATGCATGATCAACGTGATGCTTGATGATTTTTCCATCACTGAGAATGACTTCTATATAAGCTTCATCAACTCTGATATTTTTATCAATTTCAACTGAGATCTTCTTTCTTAAATCTACTACATCTTGTCTGCCGACAGCAGCATCACTGTAATGTTTCGAAGAACTGAATCCTGTGATGCTCACAATAGCGGCGGAATGGTAAACACTAAACTTCCCTTCCAAGCCAGTGGTTGGTTCGGACTTCCCCGTCAATTCAAGCACCAAAGGATTAACTTTTAAATTCATCTTGAAAATAGTCTCTGGTCTGAAGGCTTTCATTTCATACAAGGCAATACAACCATCTATGACAGGATGAATCACAAGACCGCAAGCATATGGTTTAAAGGCATTATCAAGTACGACCCACTTTTCGCCGAGCTGATGGATCGTATCGTCTAAGTGCGGCTCGGTAGACATCACTCTTGCAAAACCTCTTTTTGCCTCAATGATCTTCGTTGAACTAGTGAAGCCGGCTTGAGCCATGAGTGCCGCGCTCAAACCATTTTGAGCAGCTCTTCCTGGATGAAAACCCTTGCACATAGTTCCAAAAACCTCTCTCAAACCGGATGCTTGTGTTGCTGCTATTCCGAAAGCCCAGGCCATTTGCTGTGCATTGAGTTTGAGCGCACGCCCAACCGCTGCAGCTGCTCCAAATCCACCGACGGTGCTTGTAACATGCCAACCTACGTCATAGTGGGCGGGACAGACGCCCATGGCGATTCGGCACTCGACCTCAATGCCTAGGGCAGCGGCATCAACGAAAGTAGCACCATCAATTTTTTTAAACTGTGACAACGCGAGCAATGCTGACAGTACGGGCCCACTTGGATGAACAAGTGTAGCGTGGTGTGTGTCATCGAAATCCAAAACGTGAGAGCTGATGCCGTTGAGTAAAGATGCACTCAATGCATCCACCCGTTCTGAACGACCTAGAACGTTAGCGTGACCTGCCCCCATAAAAGGACCTAAAGCTGATAAAACATTCAAGACTGCAGGGTGCTGAGCTCCCCCAATTGCACAGCCAGCCCAATTTACAAGCCCCCTAGCGACCTGATGTCGTACAGCTTTAGGAAGACTGGCTGAATCGTAATGGACCACAAAGTCAGCTAGAATTTTTGTAATCGGTATTTCTTCGTGAATGGACTTTTTCTCTTTGATAACTGTATTAACAGCAGGCATCTCAGTACTCGCGCTAAAGTGATTGAGTCACCATTTTCAGCGCTTTTCAAAGACATGAATTCGGATTTTTGAAAGTATCCATTTAGAGCTGACTAAATCATCTTTCAGCACATAGGTTATCAATTGGTTTCCAGCTTCGCATCTTTGACGATTTTTCTCCAACGAGGCACATCAACTTCGAGGAATTTGGCAAATTGCTCTGGTGTGTCAGGCTTGATACTGCCACCCTCCTTGGACAGCTCCTCGACTATCTTTGGATCCTTCAATATTTTCACCACCTCTTTGTTCAGACGATCGATGATCGCAGGTGGCGTACCGGCGGGTGCGACTAAGCCATACCAGTTCTCAATTTCAAAGCCCGGTATCCCTGCCTCCGCTACGGTGGGAACATCCGGGAAGGCTGGAGATCGTTCACTTGATGTCACGGCGAAGGCACGGATTTTGCCGCCCTCAACGTGCGGCTTAATCACAGCGAGTGTGCTGAAATACATTTCGACGCGACCGCCAATCATGTCTGTAATCGCAGCGGATTGACCCTTGTAAGGGACATGCACGATTTTGATTTTTGCTTCGGAACCAAACATCTCGCCGGCCAAATGACCCGCTGTTCCAGCACCAGGAGAACCATAGCTTAATGCGCCAGGTTTAGCCGCAGCCGCCGCGAGCAACTCTTTTAACGTTTTAGCTTGTAATGTAGAGGGTCCTACGATGACAAGCGGCGCAGAGGTCAGGCGAGTGATTGGGGCAAAGCTTTTGATTGGATCGTAATTCAGATTATCCCGCAGCGCAGGCGCGATACCCAAGTTAGCGGCCTGGGCAAACAGCATGGTGTAGCCGTCAGGCTTTGACTGTGCGACGAAAGAAGCCGCGATTGACGATCCGGCACCCGGTTTGTTTTCAACTACAACCGGCTGATTCAAAGCCTTAGAAAGCTGTTCCCCCACAGCGCGGGCCATCAAGTCCGAGCCACCCCCGGGCGGAAATCCAACCACAATCTTTAAAGGCTTATTGGGAAAGTCTTGCGCACCAGAAATCAAGGGCGTTGCGGCCAAAACGCCCCCGGCGATTAAAGTTACAAAACCTCGGCTCACACTCTTGAATGCTCGCAAACGCGTCATGAACTGTGTCAGTTTTACTGTCTTCATTTGTTTGTCTCCAATTGACTCGTTGATCAAATCAATATTTGGTGATTCCGTTTTCAGTTGACTTTAATGCCGGCTTTTTCAACTACCGGCTTGTACATTTCCAAGTCGCGTTTGATCTCTTGACCGAACTGAGCAGGCGTACCATTGGCCGCCTCGATTCCAGAACCGAGCAACTTTTCCTTGACAGCGGGATCCTGCAGCACGGCATTGATTTCTTTGTTCAGCTTGGCGATGATGGCGTCAGGCGTCTTCGCTGGAGCCATGATACCGACCCATGAGTTGAGTTCAATACCGGGGATACCCGACTCTTTGAATGTCGGAATATCAGGATATGCGGCTGAACGTGTCGCGCTAGGAACACCCAGTGCAACCAGCTTGCCAGCTTTCAAATGCTGATTGATCGAGGCAGCCGATGCGAAGGTCAAAGGAATATGACCCGCCAGAGCATCCGCCACTGCCGGACCGCCACCCTTGTATGCGACATGCACAAAATTGGAGTTGGACTGTTGTTTGAGCAGCTCGCCTGCCAAGTGCACGATACTGGCGTTGCCCGAAGTGCCGTAGGATAGACCGCCCGGTGTTTCATTCGCCAGCGCCACAAGTTCTTTCAGGTTCTTGGCTTTCACAGCTGGATTGGCAGCAAGAATAATCACAGAATTACCGATTTTGGCGACTGGCGCGAAATCCTTTAACGTATCAAATCCGATTTTTGAATAAGCGTGGGGATTAATCACCAACGTGCCATCAAGAGCTAAAAAGAGCGTGTAACCGTCTGGTGCCGAACTCGCGACTTGCTGCGCGCCGATATTGCCTGAAGCACCTGGTTTATTTTCAACAATGACTTGCTGACCGAGTCTTTTGGACAGACCCTCGGCCACGATGCGCCCGCTCGTATCTGTGACACCGCCAGGCGCGAAAGGCACCACCAGCTTGATGGTTTTGGAAGGATAAGAATCCGCAGCTTGCGCGTGAACGTAACCACTTGCAAGAACAGTACCGCTCATTGCAATCAAGCCCGCACAGATTTTTTTGATATTGAAAGAATATTTTTTCATGTTTGTTTTCTCCAAAAATTATTTCAATGCAACGGCAAAACCACGCTGCACGGCAGGTCGGGCCATCATCATTTCGTACCAGCGCTTAACGTGAGGAAAGTCTGCCAAATCGACCTGATGGCGCGGGTGTCTCCACACCCATCCCAAAATCGCAAAATCAGCAATAGAAATTTCACCTGCGAAAAAAGTATTCTCCGCGAGTCGCCGATCCATCACACCATACAGACGTCGCGTCTCTTTCATAAAACGCTGGACACCATAGCGTTTGTCTTCTTCATTCGTCAGCCCCAGGAAATGGTGGACCTGCCCCGGGATTGGGCCAAAACCTGCCATCTGGAACATCAACCACTCCAAAACCGCCACGCGCGCAGCGCCCTTTGACGGGAGGAATTTTCCTGTTTTCTCTGCAAGATAAATCAGGATTGCGCCGGATTCAAACACACTAATCGGCTTGCCGTCCGGCCCATCACTATCAATGATGGCGGGGATTTTGTTATTAGGACTGATTTTTAAAAATTCAGGCCTGAACTGTTCGTCTTTGCCAATATCCACCGGCGTGACGGTGTAAGGCAATCCCATCTCTTCTAACGCTACGGAGATCTTGCGCCCGTTAGGGGTATCGAACGAAAAAAACTGGATTGTCATTGCGAGTGCTCTCTTTTTATATGAATGTTTGAGATATCAGCAATCGAATATACCCATTCTCAAGTCTGAATGACACAAATCTTCTCTCAACACCCCTTTATTTAGGTGCGAATCCGGCCTCAACTCTCCTTAAAACCTTTACTTTTTAAGTCTTTCAATCAGCATGAATAGTTCATTAGTTATAATTTTTAATTATTTAGTGCCATGAAAATTGGTTCTTTTATACCAATTTGGTGATCTTTTCTTCTCTGACCACAGGGTTTGCTAAATCCCCAGAGCCCGTTTTTGTATCACTTTCTACTGATTACGGAGTAACGATGAAACCCTTTACCCTCACCCTCGGTGCATTGTTATCAGCTGTTGCGTTTTCTACATCTGCACAAAGCGCTGATAACTTCCCTACAAAACCCATCAACATGGTGGTGCCTTTCGCAGCCGGCGGTCCAACAGACAGCGTCGCTCGCTCTCTCGCCGAAGCTATGCGCCCCACACTCAAGCAAACAGTCATTGTCGAGAACAAAGCTGGAGCGGGTGGCACGCTCGGCAGTTCATATGTTTCCCGCGCCAATCCAGATGGCTATACCGTTCTGTTGATGCACGTTGGTTTCACGACCGCGCCTTCCCTATACAAAAAGCCAAATTACAACCCTATCGATGGTTTCGAGCCGATCGGACTGGTGGTTGACGTGCCGATGACCATCGTCGGTCGCTCGGACTTCCCCGCGAACAACATCAAGGAATTGGTCGAATACGTCAAGAAAAACAAAGATAAAGTGTCCTTGGCAAATGCCGGTATCGGTGCGGCCTCACACTTGTGCGGTGTGATGTTTGCCAATGGCGTCGGTGTTGATTTGCTGACCGTCCCTTACAAAGGCACAGGTCCTGCGATGAATGATCTGGTCGGCAAGCAAGTCGACCTCCTGTGCGATCAAACCACAAACACGACCCAACAGATCAAAGCAAACACCATCAAGGCCTATGCTGTCACCAGCAAAGAGCGCGTGCCCACACTGCCTGATCTGCCAACGATGGAAGAGTCTGGCTTTAAAGGTTTCGAAGTCGGTATCTGGCACGGCATGTGGGTCCCAAAGAACACCCCCGCCCCTGTACGCGCCAAACTCCTTGAAGCCCTGCAAGCTGGCTTGGCGGATCCAAAGTTCCAAGAGCGCATGGCTGGTTTGGGCGCGCAAGTCCTGACCAAAGACGCGAATCCTGCCGCCCTGGATGCCAAGGTCAAGCAACAAGTCCCACAGTGGGCCGAGTTGTTTAAGAAAGCAGGCGTAGAACCACAGTAATTTAGAAAGCCCCTCACAGGCGCCATGAGCTTAGTCTCTGGCGCCTGTATTTTTTGAGTCTTGGGCGAAATCCTTCATATTTGCCTTTTCAATGCCCTTAAAACTTAGGGCAAACCCCTGCGGCTCGTGTCTTTTCACAGGGCTGCTTTAAAATCGCCCGTTTCTAAGCCCAATTGGAGAATTCGCATGCTAACTTTTCTAGCAGCGATTATGAAATCAATCAATGGCATCAACAAAGCTGTCGGCAACGTTTTTGCCTGGCTATCGGTTGCTGTTGTTCTGGTTTGCTTTGCAGTTGTTGTCGAGCGCTACCT
>JACCED010107662.1_pt1 | contig 16306 bp, 13 predicted proteins | sample 7455021 | NCBI WGS metagenome assembly JACCED01 (sample SAMN15323456, study PRJNA562643) | freshwater metagenome | isolation source: river surface water | place: USA:Blue River Watershed | collected 2017-08-19 | reverse complement strand
GAAGAAAACCCAAGAAGTCATGGGAGAAGATTTCTGGCCATATGGGATTGAGCCCAATCGGCCGACACTGGAAGCCTTCTTGAGATTTGCATTTGAACAAGGCGTCTGTCATCGCTTGATGAAGCCTGAAGAGATTTTCCCACCCCAAACCCACAAGGCGGTGCGCGTTTGAGCCAAATCGCTTTTCCAGATCCCGATGCCTCTATCCTCGCGCGTCGTGACGAGATCATCGCCGGGCTCGCCCAGATTTTGCCGCCCGAATGTCTCGTCACCAGCGAAGATGAGCGGCGCGCCTTTGAAACCGACGCACTGACAGCCTATCGGCGCTTGCCGCTCGCAGTTGTCCTGCCGCGCAGCACGCAGGAAGTTTCAGCTGTACTCGCTTTTCTTCACACACAGGGCGTGAAAGTGGTAGCGCGCGGTGCTGGCACTTCGCTCGCCGGTGGCGCAATCCCGCAGGAAGACGCTGTGGTTGTGGGTGTCTCGAAACTGAACCGCATTCTGGATGTCAGTTACGAGAACCGCACGGCGCGTGTGCAGGCAGGTGTGACCAATCTGGGCATCACAGAAGCCATTATGGGCGATGGGTTTTTCTATGCGCCCGATCCGTCCTCGCAATTGGCATGCACCATTGCGGGCAATATCGGCATGAATTCTGGCGGCGCGCATTGCCTCAAACATGGCGTGACGACCAATCACATCATGGGTGTCACTCTGGTGATGATTGATGGCACGATCGTTGAACTCGGCGGCGATCATCTCGACGCCAATGGCTACGACTTGCTCGGCGTCATTGTCGGCTCGGAGGGGCAACTGGGGGTTGTGACGGAAGCCACAGTGCGCATTTTGCGCGCGGCAGAAGGTGCGCGGCCTGTCCTCTTCGGCTTTGATTCCAGCGAAGATGCGGGGGCTTGTGTGGCTGCTGTCATCGGCCATGGCATTGTGCCAGTGGCGATGGAATTCATGGACAAGCCTGCGATTGAGATCACCGAGGCCTTTGCCCATGCCGGCTATCCGCTCGATGTCGCGGCCATGTTGATCATCGAGGTCGAGGGGTCCCCAACCGAGATGGAAGCGCAACTCTCACGGATTATTGATATCGCCAAACAGCATGGCGTTCGCACCATCCGGGAGTCGCAATCTGCACTGGAAGCAGCCTTGATCTGGAAGGGCCGCAAGTCAGCATTTGGCGCAACTGGCCGTGTTGCTGATTATATTTGCATGGACGGAACGGTTCCCACGGGTCAGCTCTCTTATGTGCTCAAAAAGACTGACGAGATTGTGAAGGCCTATGGGCTGCGAGTGGCCAATGTGTTCCATGCAGGCGATGGTAATATGCATCCTCTGATCATGTACAACGTCAATGATCCGGCGGAGCAGGCAAAGGCGGAAGCGGCAGGCAATGATATTCTCAAGCTCTGCGTTGAGGTCGGCGGCTGTCTGACGGGAGAACATGGCGTGGGCATCGAAAAGCGCGATCTCATGCTGTTCCAATTCTCGCAGACCGATCTCAATCAGCAGATGCGTGTAAGGGCGGTGTTTGATCCGCTCTGGCTGCTCAATCCGTCCAAGGTGTTTCCGCTCGATGCGCGGAGTGAAGCAGCATGACTCAAATGGCGCTCGACAGGCCCCGCACGGAGGCGGATGTCATCGAGATCGTCAGTGCGGCGAAACGCGCCCGCACGCCGCTGGCCATTGAAGGCGGCGGAACGCGCGCCGGTCTCGGTCGTCCTCTCCATGCACCGCGTAAAATCTCCACCACAGATCTCACCGGCATCACTCTTTACGAGCCCGGCGAAATGGTGATGTCGGCGCGCGCTGGCACGCCTGTTTCCCAGATCGAAGCTGCCCTTGCTGAAAAGGGACAGATGCTACCTTTCGAGCCAATGGACCACCGCGCCATTTATGGCAGCGCTGGTGATCCCAGCATCGGTGGCATTGCTGCCTGCAACATTTCAGGCCCGCGGCGTATTCAATCGGGTGCGGCGCGCGATCACATTCTGGGCCTGCGCGTTATCAACGGCCGCGGCGAAGCCGTGAAGTCTGGCGGGCGCGTGATGAAGAATGTCACGGGGCTCGATCTCGTGAAACTTCTTTGCGGCTCGCATGGGACACTGGGCGTCATTACGGAAGTCACTTTCAAGGTGCTGCCACGCGCAAGGCGCTGCGCCACTTTGGTGGTCGAGGATCTGAGCGACGAGCGCGCCAGCGCTTGCATGTCAGCTGCACTTGCCACGCCCTATGAAGTGAGCGGTGCTGCGCATGTGCCCGCGCAGGGGACGGAAAGCGCGCGGACCTATCTGCGCATTGAGCACTTCCCCGAGTCGGTTGACTACCGCCTGCGCGAGCTCGAAAAAGCGCTCGCCATTTTCGGCAAGATGACGCGGCTAGATCACGAAAGCTCGCTGACCACCTGGCGCGACATTCGTGATGTTGGCCCCGTCGCCCTGCCGCATGAACATGCGCTGTGGCGCATCTCGACCGCACCGACGCGCGGCCCGATGGTGATGAAAGCTGTCAGCACCTCGCTGAAAGGTCGCTGGTTCTATGACTGGGGCGGCGGCTTGATCTGGTTTGCGACAGCAGCGCAAGGTGATTGCGGTGCGAGCATCATTCGCGCGGCTCTTGGCCGGGCTGGCCACGCCTTGCTCGTGCGTGCACCTGATGAATTGCGGAGCCAGACCGATGTCTTCGAGCCATTGGCTGAGCCCTTGATGAAAATTTCACGCGGGGTGAAAACGAGTTTCGATCCCCATCATTTGTTCAATCCGGGACGCATGTATGCGGGCCTGTGAGCCGCGCTGGACATCAGATGAAAACAACCTTCTCCCCTGCCCAGCTTGAAGATGTGCAAATGCGCACATCCGAAAAGATCCTGCGCAGCTGTGTCCATTGCGGCTTTTGCACTGCGACTTGTCCAACTTATTTGCTGGAAGGCGACGAACTCGATTCACCGCGTGGCCGCATCTATCTCATCAAGGATATGCTCGAAGGGGGCAAGCCAGCCACGCCTGAAGTGGTGAAACATATCGACCGCTGTCTCTCTTGCCTCTCTTGCATGACAACCTGTCCCTCAGGCGTGCATTACATGCATCTTGTTGATCATGCGCGTGCACATATTGAAAAGACCTATCACCGCCCCTTTGGGCAGCGTCTGATGCGCAATATTCTGGCGGCCGTGCTGCCCTATCGTGAGCGGTTCCGCTTTGCGCTAGCGGCCGCTTTCTTTGCAAAGCCCCTTGCGCCAGTTGTTGGCGCGCTGCCTGGCATTGGCCCTTCCATGCGCTCAATGCTGAAGCTCGCGCCTGCACGTTTCGCCCTGCGCGAAGCAGTGCCGGCTGATGTCGCCGCAACGCGGCGGGTCATCATACTCGAAGGCTGCGCCCAGCCCGTGTTGCGCCCCTCGATCAATGCAGCTGCGCGCCGCCTGCTCGCGCGCCACGGCATTGGCGTGGTGACACCCAAGGGCGAGGGCTGTTGTGGTGCGCTCGTCCATCACATGGGCCGCGAAGAGGCAGCCCTTGATTTCGCGCGAGCCAATATTGATGCCTGGTGTGCCGAACTCGACCGTGGAGCCGAGGCCATTCTCATCACCGCTTCCGGCTGTGGCACCAGCGTCAAGGATTACGGCTTCCTGCTGCGGGAAGACGAAGCCTATGCGGATAAGGCGGCGCGTGTGTCAGCAGCCACGCGGGATATCACGGAATTTGTACTGAGCCTGCCTGCGCTGAAGCCCGTGCGCACAACCGGCCAGATTGTGGCTTATCACTCGGCCTGTTCGATGCAGCATGGCCAGAAGATCACGGATGGGCCCAAGCGTTTGTTGCGCGATGCCGGATTCCAACTGCGCGATGTACCGGAGGGACATATCTGCTGCGGCTCCGCCGGGACCTATAATATCCTGCAGCCCGACTTTGCAGACCGGCTGCGGGCGCGCAAGGTCAGCAATATCGAGCGCGTGAAGCCGCAGATCATCGCCACCGGGAATATTGGCTGTATCACCCAAATCGCGCAGGGGACGGCGATTCCCATTGTTCATACGGTCGAGTTGCTGGACTGGGCCTCAGGCGGGCCGGCACCAGTCGAACTGGCTCTCTGAGCCATTGAAAACTGTGCCTTATCTGCAACAATACTGATGAAATATCTGGATTAACTGCCGCAATTGCCTAGTTTATGGCTTGTTTGCCAAAACTATAGGCAATTGCCTAGCTGTTGTTCTTGCTCCGCCAACGGCTCCGCTTCACGGTCGCGTCATGTTTTGACGCCTGAGGAGTCCGGCAATGAAAAAGACAGTCATCACCCTTGCAGCTCTTGCACTGACCAGCGGCTCTGCGCTGGCGGCTGACCTGCTCAGCAAGAAGGCCCCGGCAGCGCCTGTTGCTGTTTCTCCCTGGGACTTCACCGTGGGTGGCGGCCTGACGTCGAACTATCTGTTCCGCGGCATCAGCCAGTCGAACAATGGCCCTTCAGGCAATGTGAATGCAGAACTGCGTTACACCATCGACCCGACCTGGCAGCTCTATCTCGGTGCCGCCGCTTCCTCGATCAAGCTTACGAACCAGGCTTCGAGCCCCTCGGTTGAGATCGACGCGATTGGCGGCGTGCGCGCAACGCTTGGCGCCTTCACCTTCGATGTGGGCGCGATTGCCTATATCTATCCCTACGACACCAACGAAGTTGGCAACCGTAACGCCACCTATACGACCGGCTTCTGGGTCACCAATCCGACCTGGTATGAAGGCTATGGCAAGGTCAGCTATGCAGTGAACGACTCGCTGACCTTTGGCATCAACGCCTTCTTCACCCAGAGCTATCTCGATTTCGGCTCGACCGGCCAGTACTACAGTGGCACCGCCAAATACACGATTGGCGATTTCGCTCTTTCGGGTGAATTCGGTCGCCAATTCCTCGGCCGTACCGACGCTGCCCATGATCCTTCGGGCGCTGGCCACAATCTGTGGAAGCGCGACCTGCCAGATTACAACTACTGGAATGCTGGCGTCTCCTACACCTACAAGATGGCCACACTTGATCTGCGTTATCACGCAACCGATCTCAGCAAGTCAGAATGCGGTAACATCACGGGCAAGACCAACGGTTCTGCTTTGAACACCGCGCTCGGTGCTCAGTCGAAATATTGCGGCACGGCCTTTGTGGGCACGATCTCCTTCGCCCTCACCGGCAAGGATCTCAAGTAAGCCTGCGACCTCTTGAAGCTTTGCAGCCCCCGCCTTGTGCGGGGGCTTTTTCTTTTGTGACTTTACTCTGCCCCTTGGCCGCCTCATTCCTGCTGACCATATGAGAGTGGCTAAAGGCGCAGGAGGCCAGATCATGACACCGCAGGAACGCGAGCTTCTCATTCAGATGTTCCAGCGCATTGATGCAGCTGGCGATCAGCCCCGTGATCGCGAGGCAGAGGATTTGATTGCTGATGCCGTCCGCCAGTTGCCTTTCGCACCTTACCTCCTTGCCCAGACGGTGCTTGTTCAGGAGGAGGCCCTGAAAGCTGCCGCTGCACGGATTGAGCAACTGGAAGCTGGATTGAAGAAGATGGATGAACCTCCGCGAGGCGGCTCTTTTCTGGGCTCAGGCTCGTCCATCTTTGGTTCCCGCCCGTCCACCAGCGTGCCAAGCTCTGGCACATCGCCTTGGGGACGCAATGCACGTGATGCGGTGCAGGATCAAGCGGCGCCCGCGCCCTTTCCTTCGACAGCGCCGCAACAGCCCATGGCCCAAGCAGCAGCGGCCCCGCAGGGCAACAGCTTTTTACGCGGCGCTCTCGGTGCTGCTGCTGGCGTTGCGGGTGGCATGTTGCTGGCCAATTCCATTCGCGGTCTTTTCGATAACCCCAATACGAGCCGCAATGATCAGCTGGGCATTGCAGGTGGGCTTGATCGCAATGCCGATAGCAGCAATGTCGGCGCGCCAGATATGAGCGATATATTTCCCGCCTCCGGCAGCGCCGATGACAGCTATTCGTCGGATTTCGATTCCGGCGACAGCACCGATATCTGATCAGATCACGAGAACCTTGGTGCCGACCTTTACGCGCTTGTAGAGGTCGGCAATATCCTCATTGCGCATACGGATACAGCCAGACGAAACATTGAAGCCAATGCTTTCCGGCTCATTGGTGCCATGAATGCGGTAGAGCGTAGAGCCGAGATAAAGCGCGCGCCAACCCAGCGGATTTTCGGGATCACCCCCGCGCACAAAAGGGGGAATATCCGGGCGGCGCTTGAGCATTTCGCGCGGAGCCACCCAGTCCGGAAACTCCGCCTTGCGCGTGATTTCCTTCACCCCTGCCCATTCGAAACCGGGTCGGCCCACGCCAATCCCATAGCGGATCGCGCGGCCATTTTCCTGCACCAGAAAAAGCAGGCGGCGCGGCGTATCAACGATGATCGTGCCGGGCTTGAGCGGGCCGGTATATTTCACCTCCTGCCGCCGGAATTCTGGCGGCAAGTCAGGCACGCGCACCACACGCGGTGGCACCGGGACAAGTTGAGGCACCCGCCGAAGGGCAATCACGGGGGGCACATCATCGGGGCGACCAATCGCGATGGCCTCTTCACGAGCCCGCATCGGCACGCTGTTGACGACGGCCACATAGTCCTCGCCCGTCGGCTGATAACGCTCCCGGTCGACAAAGAAGCGGGGCGTGGGATCGCGGAAAGTCAGAAGCAGCTGGATGAAGCCACCGCCCAGATCCCGGCGGCGCACCGCCTCATCAGATGCCTGAGCAGCCGATTGTCCGAGCGTGACAAGGGCGAAGAGAAGAAGCAAAGGCCTGCGCAACAACATGGGCCGCACCAACATTCAATAAGGAATGCCCCAGATTAACCTAAACAGACGAAAGCCGGGCAATTACCCCGCTTTATGGTCAATGAAGGGTAAATCATCGGGGAGGCCAATAGAAACAAACGGAACATTCGATTAGACCGATGATCTCACGGCCTCTAAAAGAAGGGGCAAGGATCGGTGCTGAACCGACACCCAAGCCGCCTCCCTCGTTTCCTCCCCCCGACGAAGAGGCGAACCGGCCGGGCCTGACACCCGGCCGGTTTTGCTTTGGGCGGGTTGCGCGAGCGCAGCCTGCAAGGCAATCTCGGAGCTCAGTCATGGAGGATTGAGCATTGCCCCAGCCCAAGCCGCGCATCGGCCTTTTCGCCACCTGCCTTGTTGATCTCTTTCGTCCCAGCATTGGTTTTGCGGCTGCGCGCCTGCTTGAACAGGCGGGCTGCGAAGTGGTGGTGCCGGAACAGACCTGCTGCGGGCAGCCTGCCTTCAATTCCGGCGACCGCCGCGACGCGCAACGTCTGGCGCGACAGGTAATGACGGCTTTTGAAACCTGCGATTACATTGTTGTGCCCTCTGGCTCCTGCGGCGGCATGATGGCGCGCCATTACCCCGAATTGTTCAAGGATGATCCACAATGGTCCGCACGCGCCATTGGGTTCGCAGCCAAATGCCATGAACTTGTGAGCTTCCTCACTGATGTCATGAAAATGAAGGCCATCGATGCGTGTTTTGACGGCAAAGTCACCTATCACGACAGTTGCTCTGGGCTGCGTGAACTCAACATCAAAGATCAGCCGCGCAAGCTTCTGCAAAGTGTGAAAGGTCTCACACTTGTGGAGATGCAGGAAAGCGATGTGTGCTGCGGCTTTGGCGGTACATTCGCAGTGAAATATGGCGAGATCTCGGATGCGATTGTCTCGCATAAGGTCGGCAAGGTCGCAGAGGCACAACCCCATACGCTGCTTGCTGGTGATCTCGGTTGCCTGATGAATATGGCTGGCAAGCTGGCGCGCAAGGGCAGCACAATCCAAGTGCGCCATGTGGCGGAGGTGCTGGCAGGCATGACAGATGCGCCGCCCATTGCAGCGCCTAAAAATCGGGGGATGCCATGAGCCTGCATCCGACCACGCCACAATTCAAGCAGAATGCGCATCAGGCTTTGCATGATGCGCAGCTGCAAAAAGCGCTCGGCAATGTGCGCAATAATTTCGTGGAACGGCGCGCACAGGCCGCCGAACGTCTGCCGGAGTTTGAGCAGTTGCGCGACAGTGCGCGGGACATCAAGACCCATGTGCTCGCGCATCTTGATCTCTATTTGGAACATTATGAAGACAAGGTCCGCATGAGTGGCGGCCATGTGCATTTCGCGCGGACCTCGCAGGAAGCTTGCGAGACGATCCTGTCAATTTGCAAAAGTCACGGCGCAAAAACCGTCACCAAGGGCAAATCCATGGTGTCGGAAGAAATCGGCTTGAATGCAGCCCTTGAAGCAGAAGGCTTGCAGGCCATTGAAACGGATCTGGGCGAATATATCATCCAGCTGCGGGGCGAAACGCCCTCGCACATCATTGCTCCCGCTGTGCATCTCAATAAGGAGCAGGTGGAAGAAGATTTCCGCCGCGTGCATACTCATTTGTCGCCGGAGCGTGATCTGACCGAGCCGGAGACATTGCTCAGCGAAGCGCGTGCGATTTTGCGGCAAAAATTCTTGAGCGCAGATATCGGCATCACGGGGGCCAATTTTCTGATTGCCGAGACTGGCAGTTCCATCATCGTCACCAATGAAGGCAATGGCGATCTGACGCAGATCTTGCCGCGCGTTCATATTGTCGTCGCCTCGCTCGAAAAAATCGTCCCGACCCTGGATGATGCCGCACAAATCATGCGCGTGCTGGCGCGCTCGGCCACAGGTCAGGACATGACGGTTTATTCCACCATCTCCACGGGGCCGCGCCGTGCAGGGGATGTTGATGGGCCAGAGCACTATCATGTCGTGCTCGTTGATAATGGCCGCAGTCATATGTTGGGCTCTGACTTTGAAGACATGCTGCGCTGCATCCGCTGCGGTGCCTGCATGAATCATTGCCCGGTCTATCATGCCGTTGGCGGCCATGCTTATGGCTGGGTCTATCCCGGACCCATGGGTGCTGTCTTGACGCCCTCGCTCATCGGCGTCGAGCAAGGCGGACACTTGCCCAATGCCTCCACCTTCTGCGGGCGCTGCGAAAGTGTCTGTCCAGTGCGCATTCCTCTCCCCAAGATGATGCGCCATTGGCGCGAGCGCGAATTTGAACGCCATCTCACTCCGGTTTTGCAGCGCTACGGACTCCACGTCTGGGCCGTCATAGCGCGCCATCCGATGATCTATCGCGTGATGACTGAACTCGCGATGCGATTTCTTGCGCTTCTGGGACGCAAGCGCGGGCGTTTCTCATGGCTGCCGCTGGCGAAAGGTTGGACCCATTATCGCGAAATGCCGGCTCCACAAGGGCGGACCTTTCAGCAGCAATGGCGGCAGGGGGGAGGTCGCACCCGATGAGCGCACGTGACACAATCCTTTCAACCATTCGCGCTTCACTGAAAGTCACAGGGGATGAGGCCCCGCGTCGTGCAACCGTCGAGGCACGGCTGCGCTCAACTCCGCGCGGTATCGTACCGGTGCGTGGACAAGGTGATGCCCATCAGCAGCTTCAGACTTTCATGACCGAGGCCATGCGCGTGCAGGCAACTGTCGTAGAGCTTGCAAGCTATGCCGATATCCCAAGCGAGATCGCGCGCTATCTCAGCTCCAATAACCTGCCTGCCAGTTTGCGCATCGGCGCTGACGAGCGACTTGCTCACCTTGATTGGAGCGCAACGCAGCTCTCCCTCGCACAGGGTCCTTCAGCAGGGGATGATCTGACCGCGCTGAGCCATGCTGAGGCTGGCATTGCAGAAACAGGAACAGTGTGTCTGCTCTCAGGCGCTGCCAATCCAACGACGCTGAATTACCTGCCTGACAATCACATCGTGGTTTTGAAACGGGATGATCTCGTTGGCGATCTTGAGAGCGTTTGGTCGCGTCTGCGCCAGCGCTTCGGAGCAGGGCAATTGCCGCGCACGGTCAATCTCATCACTGGTCCATCGCGCTCGGCCGATATCGAACAAAAAATGCTGCTGGGGGCACATGGGCCAAGGCGGCTGCATATCCTGATCACGCCTTGAGGGAACAGGGGAACCGGGCGGGCGTTGGTTGCGCGAGGAGCAACCCGCATGAGCGCAAACCCAAAGCCAACAGACGCCAAGCAAAAAAGACAGAGCCAGCACGACCGGCAGGATGATCGGCTGGAAGAAGAGCTGGAAGACACATTTCCCGCCAGCGACCCGCCCTCCATGACCCAGCCCAAAACCCATGCCGGCGCACCCGCCGGCAAGAAGACGCCCAAAGACGCCAAACAGAAGGCCGAGCAGCAAGCGGAAGCCGAAGACGGCGAGGACGAAGCAAGCGGCTCCGACGAAAGCGACGAAAAGACAGCCGATTAGCCTAAAAATGCTGCAACTGCGTAAGAGCTGGGCTGTAGCCATGCGCCACGCGCATACCAGCTCTGATGGCAGGGGCATTGCTGTGCCGCCTGCAATTTCGTATCAAGGTGTCAGCCCATCTTGGGCGTTTCCTCCCTATCGACTTGGGGCCGCCGTGGTAACACTGGCGGCCTCCTTTCTTTTTCAGCCCCTCCCATCACGTCCCAGTCACGCAAAAATCGCATAACTGTTATGACTGATGAGCACTGGAAATTGTGCGGCGCAGCACCTACCTTCTGATCAGCCCTTCTTGGGCGTTTCCTCCCTGAGACTTGGGGCCGCCGTGGCAACACTGGCGGCCTCCTTTCTTTACAGGGGGGCTTGCCTTCAGGGCAGCTTGGTGAGGTCCAGCGTCACATGTTTGACGCCCGGCTCGTCCGTCTCATCGCGCAGTGCAAAGCCCAGCTGTTCACAAAGCGCCAGCATAGGCCCGTTATCGGCGAGAACCTGTCCCTCAATGCGCTTGATGCCTTCACCACGGGCATAGTCGATCATCAACCGCATCATCGCCCTGCCAAGACCCCTGCCCTTCTGGTCGGAGCGCAGCAGGATTGCATATTCCCCTTCATCCCGGTCGGCATTCAGCATCAACCGGACCGCGCCGAGCATCTCTCCGTTTTCCAGCGTGGCGCAGAGGACGAAGGCGCGGGCATAATCAATTTGCGTGAGGCGGGCGATGAATGCGTGACTGAATTCTTTCACCGGCGCGAAAAAACGAAGGCGCAAGTCTTCCGGCGAGACCTGCGCAAAGAAGGCGCGATACATGCCCTCATCTTCGGGCCTTACGGGACGCACAAAGACGCGCCGCCCGTCATGCCCCGTCAGCCAGCGTTCCCATTCCTTCGGATAAGGTGCAACAGCAAAGCGCGGATTGACCAGACTGCGACGACCATCATTGGCCTTGACCTGCACACGCGCATCCATGGCGATGACGCCCTGCGCATCAGCAAGTAGCGGATTGATATCGAGCTCGCGGATCTCCGGCAGATCGGCTGCCATTTGCGACAGCTTGACGAGCGTGAGCGCCACATCATCAAGATCCGCACCCGGCACATCACGATAGCTGCGCAAAATCCTCACCACTCGCGTACGCTCAATGAGATCAAGCGCCAGACCAAGATCAAGGGGCGGTAAAGCAAGGGCGCGATCATTGATCACCTCGACCGCCTTGCCCCCGCGTCCGAACAGAACAACAGGACCGAAGGTCGCATCTTCTGCAAGGCCGGCGATCAGTTCCCGTCCATGCGGGCGCTTCACCATGGGATGAATGGTGACGCCATCAATCCGTGCGCCGGGTCGCTTTTGTGCCACCCGCGCGAGCATGGCTTGTGTTGCATCATGCACAGCCTGGGGCGTCGTGAGATCAAGCACAACGCCTTCCACATCGGACTTGTGCTGAATGTCGCGCGAAAAGATTTTGACGACACAGGCCCCATGGGCGCGGATAAGCGGTTGTGCAATCGTCGCCGCTTCCTCAGCATCATGCGCCAGTATGGCTGGCACACAAGGCACCGCATAGGCTTCAAGTAGTGATGTCACTTCAATAGGATTGAGCCACTGATCGCCACGCGCCAAGGCTGATGCAATGGCAGCGCGTGCCTTGTTGACATGGGGACTGAAGCCTTCGGGCAGATTGGGCGGCGTGGCCATAAGGGCTTCGCGATTTTGCTGCCATGTCACCAAATGCATGAAACCACGCATGGCTTCCGTATCATAGTGAGGGATGCGGGCTTCCTCAAAGATGCGGTCGCTTTTGTCCGTGGCTCCAAGCCAGACGGCAAAGACGGGCTTGGTCGTGCCACTTTGCTTCACGCAATCAGCAACCGCCTGCGCCACTGCCTCGCCATCTGACAAGGCTGTCGGGCAATGCATGACCATCACGGCATCATTGTTCGGGTCGCGCAAAAGTGGGGCGAGGGAGGCGCTGAAACGCTGCGCATCTGCATCCCCCACAATATCGACAGGATTTGCATGAGACCATGTTGGCGGAAGGAGCGCATCGAGCTTGGCACGCGTCTCATCCGACAGATCTGCGAGCTTGCCACCAAGGTCAATCAGATCATCAACAGCGAGCACCCCAATGCCGCCACCATTTGTCAAAATGGCAAGCCGGTTGCCGGGGAAGGGCCGCACGCGCCCAAGAGCTTCAGCGGCATCAAATAATTCATCAATGTCACGCACACGCAAAAGCCCTGCGCGCCTGAATGCCGCATCATAAACAGCATCAGCACCAGCCAGCGCGCCAGTATGGGTTGCCGCAGCCTTGGCTGCACGTGGATGCCGGCCAGATTTGATGACAATGACGGGTTTAACGCGCGCAGCCGCACGCGCCGCTGACATGAAGCGCTTGGCATCGCCAATCGCCTCAACATAAAGCAGGATGGCTCGCGTGGCATGGTCAAGTGCGAACCAGTCGAGCAAATCCGCAAAATCGACATCAGCCATGTCGCCAACTGAAACGAGGCCTGAAAAGCCGATGTGACGGCGCTCTGCAAAGGCCGTCAAAGACGCGGCAATGGCACCCGATTGCGACACAACAGCCAGATCGCCCTTGCGTGCAGGATAAGCAGAGAAACTTGCATCAAGCCCCGCAGCCGGTGCGAGCAGCCCCAAGCAATTCGGCCCGATGATGCGAATGCCCGTTCGTCTTGCAATTTCCCGCAGCCTCGCACTCAGGGAGTGTGGACCGTGATCTGGATCTGCCGTGATAACGATAGCTGCTGGCACTTCACATTTCGCAGCTTCCTCGATGAGATCACATACAGCTTGGCGTGGCGCTGCGACAATCAACAGGTCTGGGCGTTGCGGCAGATGCGACACATTCTCGAAACAGGGCTGGTCCGCGATGCGCTGATAACGCGGATTAATGAGCATGATGGGACCTGCAAATCCGCCGCGCCGCAGATTGTCGAGCACGGCGCGCCCTAGACTGCCTTCACGAGCGCTCGCACCGGCAAGGGCGACCGAGCCGGGACGAAACAGATATTTGAGGTGATGTGTGGTCATGTCACCCGCATGGCAGCGCAGAATGGGCCTCTTTGGCAAGACCCATCTGCACCCCCAAATGTGAATGCGCCATGACGCGGATCAAGTCGCGCTCAAGCAATGGCGCGAATGATCTTGCCGATTTTTTCAGCGGCCTGTGCGATCTCATCTTCGGTAATGATCAGCGGAGGCGCGAGGACAAGCGTGTCGCCAGCATTGCGGATCAGGATATCATGCTTGTGGTAGCCTTCCACGATGCCATCATAGCCGCGCTTGCCAACGCCAACGGCATTGGGGTCAAGATCAATCGCTGCCACAAGCCCGATGGTGCGAATATCCGCCACATTGGGAAGACCACGCAGGGCATGGAAAGCGTCCGCCCATTTCGACTCAAGCGAACGTGCCCGCTCGAAAAGACCTTCACGCGCATAAATGTCGAGCGCTGCAAGCCCCGCAGCACAAGCGAGCGGATGACCTGAGTAAGTGTAGCCATGGAAGAGTTCGACTGCCCAGTCAGGCCCCTTCATGAAGGCATCATAAATCTGCTTGCGCACCAGCACGCCGCCCATGGGCACAGCTCCCGCTGTTACACCTTTTGCAAAGGTGATCATGTCGGGAACCACGCCGTAACGCTCGGCTGCGAACGCATAGCCCAAACGGCCAAAGCCGGTAATGACTTCATCAAAGATGAGCAGAATGCCGTATTTGTCGCAGATCTGGCGCAAGCGCTGCAAATAGCCCTTGGGCGCAGGCAAACCACCCGTGGATCCTGCCATCGGTTCGACAATGACGGCTGCGATGGTTGAGGCATCATGCAAGGCGACAATGTTTTCGAGTTCGTCAGCCAGATGCGCGCCCCATTCAGGCTCACCTTTGGTGAAAGCCTGTTCAGTGCGGTTATAGGTTGTCGGCAAATGATCGACGCCTGTTAGCAAGGGGCCGAATGTCTTGCGGTTGGCGACCATGCCACCAACAGAAATGCCCCCAAACCCGACGCCATTATAGCCACGCACGCGGCCCACCAGCCTTGTGCGCGTGCCGCGACCCGTCACATTGAAATAGCCAAGCGCAATCTTGAGCGCAGTATCGACCGCTTCGGAGCCGGAATTGGCGAAGAAGACATGGTCAAGATCACCCGGCGCCAGAGCGGCCACGCGAGATGCCAGCTCAAAGGCCTTGGGGTGACCCATCTGGAAAGGCGGCGCGAAATCCATCGTTTGCGCCTGTTCTGAGATGGCTTTCACGATTTCATCGCGGCCGTGACCCGTATTGACGCACCAAAGGCCAGCCATGCCATCCAGCAAGCTGCGCCCGTCGGGGGTCGTGTAATACATGCCTTTTGCGCCGGTAAACATGCGCGGCGACTGTTTGAAAGAACGATTGGCCGTAAAGGGCATCCAATAGGCCGAAAGGTCATTGGGAATAGTTGAGACAGACATGGGGAATGCTCCTTGAGGAGAGCCCGCTTATAGCACAAGGGCGCGGGCGCGGAACCTCGCCTTGCCTTATCCTTTCCAAAGCCTCACCCTTGCGATAGCGCAAGGTCAGGGGTTCCGCCATCTGCGACCCTGTGTGCGGAGGATGTTGGAATGCGACGCTGGATGACCCCCCTCATCGTGCTGGCGCTGGTGGGCGCCGCCCTGTTCGCCTGGCGTAGTGAAAGCGGGAGCGAGGTGCGCACCGTGACAATCACCCGTGGCACGGCTGCAGAGGTCGTTTATGCCACCGGCACGGTGGAGCCGCGGCGCTGGGCCAAGGTCATATCCATGCAGCGCAAGCGCATTGTCGAAATCTGCGACTGCGAAGGGGAGACCGTGCGTAAGGGGGATGTGCTGGCAAGGCTCGATGATGCACCCGAACGCGCTGCCCTGGCTGAATTGCAGGCGCGCTACAAGCGTCTTGAGCTTGATACGCAGCGCATCAAGAGCCTCGTTGACAAATCAGCCGCGACACAAACAAGCTACGAACAGACGCTCACCCAGTTGCAGGAATATCAGGCCCGCATTGATGCGCAGACTGATCGCATCAATGAACTTGTGTTGCGCGCACCCATGAATGGCGTTGTACTGCGCCGGGATGGACAAGTGGGCGAGATCGCAGGCGTGGGCGCAACAGATGTCCTGTTCTGGATCGGTGAACGCAAGCCTTTGCGGATTGTCGCTGATGTCAATGAAGACGACATCCCGCGTGTAAAAGTCGGACAGAAAGTGCTCTTGCGGAGCGAAGGGTTTTCCGGGCAAAGGCTTGAAGCAACCGTTGCCGATATTACGCCCAAAGGCGATCCTGTCGCCAAAACCTTCCGCGTCTATCTGGCGCTTCCTGACGACACGCCCTTGCGCATCGGCATGAGCGTGGAAGCCAATATTGTAGTCCGCGAAGCGCTTGAAGCTTTGCTCGTCCCTTCAGAGGCGATCATCAATGGAACTGTATTTCGCATCAGCAATGACAGGCTGGCGCGCGTCCCCATCAAGACCGGCATTCGCGGTACGCGGATGATCGAAGTCCAGACAGGACTGGAAGAGGGAATGCGCATCGCATCACCTGCCAAGCCTGAATGGCGGGATGGACAAAGAGTGCGCGTGGTCAACCCATGAGCCTCACCCTTTCCATCGCCCTCACACATATACGCGCCCGCGTCCGGCAAACTATTGTCGGCGTCTTTGGTGTTGCTGTTGGCGTTGGCTTTTCCATCATGATGGCTGCTTTGATGGAGGGGTCGCAAAACGACTTCGTATCGCAGCTGGTCGATAGCCTGCCTCATATCTCGGTCACCGATGAGCGGCGCGATCCGCCGACACAGCCCGCTGATGTGAGTTTTGATGCTGCTGAAATTCGAGGACTGACGACGGCGGCGATCAGGCCTGGCATCAAGAATCCTTTCGCCACCATGACAGCCATCGAATCATGGCTGCCAGGCGCAGTCGCCCCATCCGTTCAGGTAAAGGGGGTGGTGCGTTAT
>JACCED011320129.1_pt1 | contig 16310 bp, 9 predicted proteins | sample 7455021 | NCBI WGS metagenome assembly JACCED01 (sample SAMN15323456, study PRJNA562643) | freshwater metagenome | isolation source: river surface water | place: USA:Blue River Watershed | collected 2017-08-19 | reverse complement strand
GCGGCGGAAACAGCCAGGGTTGTGATTGGAACCGGAAATCTCGATCTCGGTGGGTTTGATGCAAACAACATCCAGACGATCAGCGGGATTGGTACACTGGATGGAGCGGTGTCCGTCAAAAAGTTCGGGACGCTTCGTCCTGGAAACAGCCCAGGCAAGTTGACGGTGACCGGTGATTTGGAGCTGGCTGGGTACGATGGATTCGTTGGTGGGAATGCCATATTCGAGACAGCAGCAAATACTTGGAGTCAGCAGGCTCTTGGCGCTCGGGACGAAATCGCAGTCGGCGGGAAAGTTACTTTGGGAATCGGGGCCGTGGTGTTAGATGCTGCGCCGAATGGTGGAGCGCGTCTCTCTTCATCGTTGCTCAACGGGAAAATCGTGTGGGAAAACGTGATTTATACGACTACGGTGGGTAAGGAAATTTCGACTCTCCCAAATGTGAGCCTAGCTCAGGTGGTTGATGCGCCGGTCGGTGTATCCGTCAAGGCAACAATCAAAGAGGAGGGCGGAAAACAATCCCTCTCCTTGGAGATTTCGCGCCGGGCATTGATCTACACAGAACTGTTGAATGCGGGGGTCGTTCGCGGACTCGATATCAATCAGGCGTTGTCGACGCGGTTGAACTCACAGGTGGCGGTGGAAGATGGAGCCTTCTACGGGTGGACCTCTGGTTTCGGGAGTAATGCCCGCCAAAAGGGAGACGCGGCTGTTGGGGTGTCTGGATTCAGCTCTTCGAACTGGGGCGATGTCCTTGGTGCTGATCGCAAGATCGGGGATGCTTCCGTCGGGATTTTTGTTTCCACGCTCGGATCGACGGTCACGGGACGTTCAAACTCAGATCGTGCACGCACGACATCGACGATGGGCGGTTTGTACGGAAATTCCGATCTCGGCGAAGTTCGCGTGAGCGGCGCGCTTGCAATCGGCCAGTCGGACACCCGGGTCACTCGGGTTTCGAATGGAGGGTCGGTTTCTGGAACGGCGGATTCATCTGACTGGCTGGCTCAGATTGGGATCTCCGCGCCGAAAGCGTTCGCTTCCGAAGAGAGCGGGTTGATTCCCAGCGCTGAGCTTTTGGTGCTAGGTCAGGACGTGAAGGACACGACCGAAGCGGACCGCGGGTTCCAACGCGGCGTGAAGGTCAAGAATGCCTCGGGAACCACAACGATTTCCAAGATGGGTGTGGAAGCATTCAAGAAGACGACGGTCGCCGGCAAGTCGACTCGCGTGTCTGCGAGCGTTCAATGGTTGCACAACTTCAACGCGGAGAGCCGCACGGCAAGCGCAGCTTGGATCACCGGCGGGGTTGCGGGAACGGGTTACGAGCAGTTCAACAGCTCCAAACCCGGCGCTGATGCCGTACGGTTGAGCACTGGTATGCGCATGCAACTAACGGAGACTATCGACGCGGGTCTCCAGTTTGATGTACAGGTCCAAAGCGGACAGACCATCTCCCGAGGCAACCTCAACTTCGGCGTAGCATTCTAACTCGGCTGGCGGGGGGCAACGGCGCGCCAGATCGCGCTGCCCCCGGTACGAACTTGGCCAGCGTCGCTGGCGTTGTTCACGATTTGCCTTACCCCGCAGGGAATCGCTCCCTGCAGGGAATCGCTCAAAACCGGATGCTGACTCCGCCGGTCAGCATGGTGTTGGTTCGGTGACCGGCAAAGTCTGGGTCAGCCGAGCGGTACACCTTCGGTTCTACGCGCAGCAGCATCTGTTTTGTGAGCTGGTAATCCAGGTTTACGGAGAAACCCGTCACAGAAAATCCAGAGCCTGTTCCCCAGCGGATGTTGGCGCGATCGGGATCGTGGTAGTACTCAGCGCGAGCCGTTGCCGAGAGGGTTTCGGTCAACTTACGTTGCGCCATCAGCATGGGTGAATACCAGCGCTTGCCAGACTCAAACCCGATGTCAAAGGTCCCAAAGTAATTCCAGTCCCCCTGAGCGATAGCGACATTGAAATGATGGTAATGCCGGTAAATATCCTGAGCGGTCGGATAAATGGTACCGTAGAAGTTGCTGTAGTTGGCTGAAACCGCGTCGCTGAAGCGGTGTTTCAGCTGCATACCGAACGCAGGGCGGTTGATTCCCTCGACAAAATCAATCCGCTGCCACCCGTTCAGCACATGGAACGCGACTTCGTTCTTTTTATCAGGCGACACATAGGTCGCCCGAACGCCACTCGAATAATAAGGCGAGTTTTCGGCGACGATACTTCGCGTCAGGGTCGGACAATCGGCTGAAATGGAGCTCTCAATCCCGATGTGTGACGCATAAATCCCGGCGTCGATCCAAAAGTCATGGTCTGCAAGCGGTTTGAATCCCGCGTATGCCTCGTTCCAAGGTTTGGCGCTCGCCGGTTCAGCGGCCAGATTGAATCGTCGATAATCGCCGTGCATGACCCCGACGACGGCTCGAACACGTTCCGATTGAAAATCGGCTTTGAGCAGGAGCAGGTTGGTAGCGGGCCGACGTTGAACCACGTGGTTGTAGAGAAATCCGCTCCGCTTGTCGTTGCCGGTCGAATCGAACCCGAAGTACGCATCCACATAACCAGAGAGCGTCAAGTGAGTTCCCTCTGGATTCCCGATACGAAACGGAGCACTGTCCACCGCTTTGGAGGAGCTGACCAAACCAACCGCCAACAATAGGGAAGCGCACCGATCCTTCATATGCGCACACAAGCGCAACTTTTGGTCCAATGCGAAACACGGCCCGCTTCGAACAGCGCTTTCCCACGATTAAAAATGACGAGGCAGACGATCTTAGCGCGATCTGTTTCCGAAGATCAGAAACCCTCGTTGGCGTAGTGGAGACTGACCGTTCGAAGCGAATGCTTTTTGTCGACCGCAGAAAAATAGACGAGTTTTAACGAAGTGTTCGCAACCTGCCATTTGTGGCCAACGATGGTCTGACGGATCTCGCCGAGTTCTTCGGTTTTGCGGGCGAGCAGCTGACCTTCGCCGTAGCGTTCGTTGATGCGCTTTCGGAACTCGCTCATCATTTCCCCGTACTGGTCATCTGGCCATTTTTCGTCGGAATACTGGAGTTCAATCCCCACGAGAATACCTTGCTTGAAGGAGAAAACCGATTTTTTCAATCCGGGCATCTGATCCGCCGCAATGCCCTCGATATCCCATGCCTCCTTTCCGCCGCGTACGGCTCGTCGCTGAACCACACGGGCTTTCGCGGCAGAGAGAGCTTTCTCGATGCGCTCAGCCGATTCGTTCCAACGGAGATTGAACGGCAATTTCAACTCCTTCGATTTCGCCACTTGAGCATCCGCAGGAAGACTCAAGAACGTCACTTGAATCGCCAACCCACCCAAGAAAAAGCCCGCGAGCGGCAGGCCTCGAAGCGCTAGCCGTGCGGGCGTTTTCATGAAGACCAAGCGTTTCGATTTAGGCCTGCGGCGGCTGGACAACCGTCGACCGAATGGCGAGTTCGCGTAGTTGCTTCAACTCGACCTCCGTTGGCGACTGCGTCATGAGGTCAACCCCACGATTATTTTTCGGGAATGCAATCACCTCGCGAATGCTCGCCGCACCGCAAATCAACATCACCAGTCGGTCCAATCCGAGTGCGATTCCTCCGTGCGGAGGAGCACCAAAACTGAACGCCTTGAGAATGTGTCCAAACTTCACCTTCTGTTCCTCTTCCCCGATGCCAAGGACATCGAAGAGCTGCGATTGCAACTCCTTTTCATGGATACGGATCGAGCCGCCGCCCAGCTCGACGCCATTCAAGACCACGTCGTACGCCACCGCGCGTAAGGAATCGAGTCCTTCGCGGGTTCCGAGGCGTGCTGCATCCTCCGCGTGCGGACGCGTGAAGGGGTGATGGACCGCGACCCAGCTGTTGTCCTCTGGGCTGAACGCCAATAACGGAAAATCGACCACCCAAAGGAAGTTCAGTTTTTCGTCGGAACGAAGCCCCAAAAGATCGCCAACCCGCAGTCGAACCCGGCCCAGAATCTCACACGCAGGCGTCCATTGATCCGCGCCAAAGAAAAGCACATCTCCGTCTTCGAACTGCATCCGCGCCGCCAATGCGGCCCGTTCCCCTTCGGAGAAAAACTTGATGATGGGCGACTCCCATTCGCCGTCCTTGAAACGGATGTACGCAAGACCCTTTGCACCCAGCTCTGTTTTGACCCACTCCTCCCACTTCTTGAGCTGTTCTTTGGACAGAAGCGTGGCTGCACCCTTGGCGTTGATCGCCTTGATCACGCCTTTGTTATCCAACACGGAGCGGAAGACTTTGAACGAGCTCTCCGTGAACACCTCGGTGACATCCGTCAACTCGACCCCGAAGCGGGTATCCGGTTTATCGGATCCGAACCGATTCATCGCCTCATTGAAAGTCATCCGTTGGAACGGCGTGGGGATATCGACCTGACGCGTCTCTTTGAAGATGCGCTTGAGCAGCCCTTCGATGAGGTCCTGGATATCTTTGTCGGTCACGAAGGACGCCTCGATATCGATCTGAGTGAACTCCGGCTGACGGTCCGCACGGAGATCCTCGTCGCGAAAGCAGCGGGCGATCTGAAAATACTTTTCCAGTCCGCCAACCTGAAGGAGTTGTTTGTACTGCTGGGGCGCTTGTGGCAGCGCGTAGAACGAGCCTGGATTCAGACGTGACGGAACGAGGAAATCGCGCGCTCCTTCGGGGGTTGGATTCGAGAGGATGGGCGTCTCGATCTCAAGGAAGCCGCGCTCGTCGAGATAATCCCGCGTCGATTTCACGACGCGGTGTCGGAGTTTGAGGTTCCGCGCCATGTCGCTCCGGCGCAGATCGAGGTAACGGTAGGTCATCCGGAGATCCTCGTTCGCAACGGTGGAATCGAGTGGGAAGGGAGGCACATCCGCTTTGTTAAGCACTTCAAGGTGCAGCGCCGTGACCTCGATTGCCCCAGTCGAAAGCTTGGTGTTCTCAGTTCCCGCCAACCGCGCTTCGACGGTTCCCGTGATCTGGATGACATCCTCACTTCTCAGACCACTCGCGGCTTCCGCAAGCTGCGGGTATTTCTCCGGACGGAACACCACTTGGGTCAATCCTTCACGGTCACGAAGATCGATGAAAATGACGCCGCCATGATCCCGGCGCGAGTTCACCCAGCCCGCGAGAGTGACAGTTTGTGAAATGTGTTCCTTTCGGAGGCTGTTGCAGTCGATGGTGCGGTACATAGTAAACGACCAAGGTAGCGACCGAACGTCGTCTTTTGAAACCAAAAGAAAACCGCTCAAGTGTCTTTTGAACACCTGAGCGGAGCGTCAAGCAGTCGGCGAAGGACCGACCGATCAGTGCGACCAAGCTGGCTCGGAAATCTTACCGACACCGCCCACCACCTGCACTCGCGTCCCTGACTGCGTATCCAAACGGATCAGCGAATCGCGTTGAGCGAACAGGAGATGTCTCGAATCCGGTCCCCAAACGGGGTCCTGTCCTTCTCCCACAACGCGCACGCCGCCTCCTCCGAGACTCAAGATTGCTACCGCAAAGCTCCCCCCCTGCCGTACGTTGAACGCCACTTTGGACCCGTCTGGAGACCAGTTGGGTTCGGTATTGTAGGGCTGACCTGTGCGCAACAGTTGAGGCGAGCCGCCAGACGCACTGATTTTGTAAAGCTGCGGCGAGCCCGAGCTGTCACTGGAATAGATGATTTCCGAACCGTTCGGGGACCACGTTGGTGAAGATTCTACACCTGACGTGGTCGTGAGCCGTTGCGGTGAACCTCCCCCTGCACCCACAACGTACAGCTCCGGGTTACCATCCTTGCTCAAGGTCACGGCAATCCGTGAACCATCTGGCGAATACACCGCACCGGAGTTCGTGCCAGGGAACTTCAGCAAACGGGATCGGCTGCCGGACCCGAGATCGATGGAGTACACATCTGCGTAACCGCTCTGGTAGCCGGTGTAGAGAAGTTTGCGACGGTCTGCCGAGAGGGAAGGCGCGACACTGATAGCCCCATCCTTGGTCAGCTGAACCACATTCGCGCCGTCCGCATCCGCCGTGTAGATTTCCTTTCGTCCAGTGCGCGTCGCCACGAAAGCGATTTTGGAACCCGCAAATCCCTTCGAGCCGGTGACCGCTTTGACAATATCATCCGCGAACTCGTGTGCGCGCTGTTTCAGGGATCCGTTGTATGTCTTGTCCAACAACACTTTACCTGACGGATCGGAAAGTTGCCCGCGAAGAGCGGATCCATTCGAGGTCCCGCGGACCGTGTAGTTGCCTGCACCCGCTGTCCCGATGCTGAACGCATTGCTCGCGGTGAGATCCCGTTTCACCGCTTCGGAAACGGCGGTCCCATCTGCGCCGGAGAACGGGCTGAATCCAATCGCTGTTTTATCGGATTTGGTGATGGTGATGACTGGGCTTTGCGCGAGCAACAGGTGCGGGGCGACAGAGGCCACGGAACCAAAGGCACCAAGCGTGATTAGGCGACGACGGGAAAGGGGTGAAGTGAACATGGTGGACTCGAAAGCAGAACCTTACCCCACTCGACGTCCCAATCCAAGACGCTGAAGTGCCAAGGCGGGTTTTGCCCGCATTGCATTAGCGCCGTCGAAAAAGCTCAGACGTCGCGAGTGCGATGATCATCTCGCGCAGCGGGTACTCCTTGGAGGCCAAGCGTTGGGTGAGGGCCGCGAGTTCCGGTTGATCGTCACGGGTCGTGACCCGACGGAGCGCATACGTTGCCAACTGCCCCGCCAAGGCTTCCGCAAAACGTCCGCGATCTGCCTTCAGCAATGCTTTGAACTCGGCCGGACCTTCGAATCGCCCGCCGTTTGGGAGGTGTCCCGACGCATCCACCAATGGGTCCTCACCCACTCCTGTCCCGACAGTTTCCCGCTCCCGCCACCTGCCCAGTGCATCGAAATGATCGAATGCGAACCCAAGCGGATCGATTCGTTCATGGCACGACGCACAGATTGCGTTCTTGGAATGGGCGGCCAGTTGCATGCGCACCGTGGCCTTCGGCGAGTCAGAAGGCGTCGGCTCTAGGGGTTCCACATTCGGTGGCGGCGGCGGCGGCGTTCGACCGAAGATGGTTTCAGAAACCAAAACGCCTCGATGCACGGGACGATGTCGCGTCCCGTCGGATGTCAACGACAGGAGGGACGCCTGAGTGAGAACACCCCCGCGATGGGAGGTTGCGTCGAGCCGAGTCCGATGGAACCCACCAGCGGGCGGGGGTTGCATCCCGTAATGGAGGGCCAGACGCGGGTTCAGCATGGTCCAGTTCGAATCCAAGAACTCCATGACGCTCAGATTCTTGTGCAACACCTCACCGAAGAACCGTTTCGATTCTTCCACCATACTTTGCTCGAGCCAGCGATCGTATTCAGGGTAAAGCTCAGGATCCGGAGGAAACGCTCCGACGCGGTGCAGCTGCAACCATTGCGCAGCAAAGTGGTCGACGAGCGCGCGCGCCCGGCCATCTTCCAGCATCCGGACGACTTCGTGTTCAAGGACCTCAGGTTTCAGGATCGAACCATCGCGCGCGCTGGAAAACAGACGGTCATCCGGCATCGAACTCCAAAGAAAATACGATAGCCGTGAAATCAACTCCCATGCCGTCAGATGCTTCCTGTCCTCGGTCGGCGTCCCCTCGTGCAGTTGGTAGAAGTTCTTGGAAGCCAACGCAGAAACCACCGCTGAAAGATAGGCGGATCGAGGGGTTTCCCCTGCTGCTTTCTCTTTCGAAATCAGGGCCATGTATTCGTCCAGCTCTAGCGGCTGGGCTGGTCTGCGCCAGCAGCGCTCCAAGAATCGTCCGAGCGTCAACCGCACCGTCTCGATCGATTCATCCGCCGGCAATACCTGCGCGCGCAACGCTTCCACGGACGGATCTGGCAGCGGGCCCTCCCACTCGACAGAATCCACCAACATCAGCGGAATCACCGCGCGCCCTTCGTCGTCGAACAGGCGGTACGTGTAGGGCAGAACCAAGCGCCGTTCCTTGCTGTGCGTGAACGGCGTCTGCGTGGTGGCATTCAGCACAAACGTTTCGAACGTTCCCGGAGCCTGATTCAGCAGACTATACCGTCCGCGCGGTAGCCGGACCGTGAACGTCACGACTTCCGGACGGTCCTCTGGGATTGTCACATCGACGCCGTCCATGCTTCGTTTCAACACGTCATCCCACACGACCAGATGTGGGACACGTCCTTTGGCGGAGGGCAACGCGCTCAGTTTCACGGCAATGCGATAAGTGCCTGGATCCCGCGCATCGATCGAACCGAACGCGTGTCCGGGGAGGAGAAGGTGCCTCGGCGGATCGGTGATTCCCGCTTTTGCGAGCACGTCCCGGTTCCGGGCGTTCGCAGCTTCCGAAAGGCCTTTCCTCGGTTGGAGGGGACGCTCGGGAAATGCCTCGTTCACGATGCGTTGCGCCGCTTCAAAGTAACGCTCCACGTGCGATGGCGAGAGGGTCAGAAGACTCCCGATGCGGGTGAAACCGCGCCATCGCGAATCCTCGTTCAATCCACCGGGGGCTTGGGCATCAAAGACCGTTCCGAGCAGATCGCTGACGGTCTGAGCATACTCCTCGCGACTCAGGCGGTAGAGTTGAACGCGACCGCGCTTGGCCAACCGTTCTGCGCTGCCTTCCGCGAGGCGTCCGTGGATCCACTCGCTGAACGCTGATACGGCCGCTTTCGACGGCTGCTTCTCCTCCTCTGGTGGCATCTCGCCCGCGCTGACGCGCAAAAGGATCTCGTCCCAAACTTCTGACGTTCTCAAATCCGTGAAGTCTTGCCCCACTTGATCCAGTCGAAGGCCGCCCTTGCTTGTCTTGGCGTCGTGGCACCGTAGGCAATGCTCACGGAGAAAATCTTTGGCAAGGTCCGCGCTCTCCGCGAGGAGCCCGCATCCTGTGAGTGCCGCGAAAAAGAGAGTCCGTGGAAGACGCATGATTATTTACCTCCTGAAGCAGGGGATGCCGGATCATCCGTCACTTGGCCGGGTAACCGAAGTGTCTGACTGGCGCCACGATCCTCGAGGGATTTGATGCGCTCCTCCGGGGTGTTGCTGATGAACAACCAGCTTTCGGCTTTCACGCGAACCGCGTTGCCGGGACGGAAATGGTCCAGCAGTTCCGAGAACTTGAGGTGCAGCCGCACTCCGCTGAAACCAGGGAATGGTTTGGCGTCCTCCCAGCGCCGCAGTTTAGCGAACACCCGATCCCCGCGATGACGCCACGTCCGCAATGTCGGCTCGGCGGAGGCGACCGCTATCCGCTCGTTTTGATCCTTCCGCAAATCGTCGAGGAGTTGCTGCGCCACGCCTCCCACCAATGCAATCGTCACCAGACCTCCCCCGTGATCGAACGGTTCCACCGCCTCCACAATCCCCGGAAGCCAGCGCACGCGATGGTACCGGACGTTGCGCCGTTCTTGGGCCTCCCGCGCTTGCGAGAGACTGTGCTCATCCAACCAGATGTCGTCCGTGCCAAACTCGTGATCTGTCCAGTTGATGCCGCGTGCGAAGTTGATGTCGACGATGGCGCCTTCTTTCACGCGGTCCATGGTCACCGGAGCCCCCTTTTCCCAGATGCGCGTGGCGAGATCGAAATCGAGTGTCAGCGGGCCGGACGGACCGTCGGTGGCGGTGTTTCCGACCGGTTCAATTTGGAGTTTCGAGGTCTCGGTCAGCACGCGGACCACTTTCCATCGGAACCCGATGCGGCGCGCGAACGAGACGTCATCTTCAATCAGAATTGCATGGTTCTGAGCAGGGACAAGATCCGCAAGATCCGCGGGTGGTGGGGCGATCCGCGTTCCGGAACCGGCGGGTGCGGGGATGAAATACCCCTGCACATGTGTTCCGGGCGGGATGTCTTGAAAGGTTGCAGGCGCGCCGTGGAACCATATCTCGCCCGTGGGAAGCATCGCGAAATAGTGCAGGGGCGCACTGCTCTCTCGCTTGTTCTCGCGGGGAGCACAGTCGATGCGGAGTCCGGCCCGCCGGTTGATTGGGTCCAGCACCGCCAACTCGCCTGAGAAGAACTTGGCATCTTTCAGCGCGGGAAAGAATGAGCGGAGTGCAGGCGCGCCAACTCCGGGCGATTGGCCGAGCGTCGACGGGTGAAGTCCGGCAGGCAACAGCGCGGCGATTGCTATTCGGTAAAGGGCGTCTCTCCGAGTCATCATGTCACACATCTGAAGACGAGGACGGTTACGAACGAAGCGAGCGAAGGGGGCCCGCACTGTCGGCGAATCGATCCGTCTCGACCCCCATCGATTGCGCAATGGTCAGTAACAGATTGCTCATCCGCGCTTTAGGATTCACGGGACTAAAACATAACCGATAATGTTCGCGGGGGTTGTCGAGTTGGTATCGTGTTAACCCGCCTTCGCGATTCAGGTCCAGATGAGCACCGTGTTTGAATCCTAATGCGGAGCCCCCAGCGACCACGATGGGGAGGTTCGCATTCCCGTGGCTGTGGCCATAACTCATGCCACTTCCAAAAAGGGCCACGGTGGTCGAGAGCAAAGGGCCATTCGCATCGCTCGCTTCCGATAACCGATCGAGGAAATATCGGAACTGGTCGATGTTGAAGCGATCGCTCGCGGTGAGCTCATCCATCCGTTTCGGATTCCCGTTGTGGTGCGAGAGCGAGTGCCGATCCTGCCGGATCTGGATTTCTGGGATGGCGAGTCCCTGCCCTTCGCTACCACTGCTGAACGTCGCGACCCGCGTCATGTCGGTCTGGAATGCCAGCACCACGAGGTCGTACTGCGCGCGAAAATATTCGCCCACCATCTGCGGGTTTGGCGCGCGATCCGCGCGTGCGCGATCCGCCGTCGGAACCTTCGGCAGCGGCGTTTCTAGCCAACGCGCCGCCCGTTCCGTGCGAATCTCCACTTCGCGCAAGGAGGTGAGATACTGGTCCAGGCGATCTCGATCCGCATGACCCACCTGCTTCCCTAGCCGCTTCGCATCTGCGCCAATGAGGTCTAGAATACTCGCCTTCCGGTCCAGCGCGCGACGGTGCCGATCCAGACCGCCCTCCGGCGCTTCGAATAACCGCTTGAACACCACCGCTGGCGAACGCTCCGATGGCAGTGGAATGCCGTCAGCCGTCCACGCCAGCGCAGAGCCGTCCCCGCTCAGCTCGATCGAAGAGTGCCGAGTAGCCGCCCCGTTCTTAGAGGCGATGAGTTGGTCGAGCGAGATCGAGTTCCGGTCTGCTGGACCGAGCTTTCCCCCAGTGAGCCAAATCCTCTGACAGCTATGGTGGAAACCGAGACCGTTCGGGTGGTGCAACCCGCTGATGGGGGTGATCGAGGTTCGATGCTTCTCTAAAGGAGCCAATGCCTTGGACATCACGTAGCCCTGACCCTCCTGTTCAATCTGGAAGTCGATGGTGTTCACCCCGTTCGGTAGGTAGGTGAATGCGCAGCGTCGGGGTTGCTCAGTTGCCAGTTCAGCAAACGCACGCATCGGACGCATGCAATCGAGGAATGGAAGGGCCACGAACGCGCCAAGTCCGCGCAGGGCGTGGCGTCGCTGGATGGACCATTTGCGAAGGGTGAGGGAACTCATGTCGTGGAGTGGTTGACCGCGGGGGTTCTCGCTTGAAGCCCGTTTCTATGCAGTCGTGTTGATGCAAGTCCCCTGCCCCCGCGCATGATTTTCTTGGGGACCGAGATGGGCCCTCGGTTTCGGCAAGGAGAGGAAACCATCTCGGCCAAGGCGTTCGAGCCGGTCAGCTCGCATGCGCGGGGAGGCAGGCGCAGAACAGGTTGCGATCGCCCCACACATTGTCGATTCGGCGCACAGACGGCCACACTTTGGAAGTGCGGGTCCAAGGCGCGGGGAACGCGGCCTGTTCTCGGCTGTATGGAAGATTCCACTCCGACCGGCAGACCATTGTCGCAGTGTGTGGAGCATTCTTGAGTGGGCTTTCCGAAACGGGAACCGATCCATTCTCGATCTGGACGATCTCCGCGTGAATCGCGATCAGCGCCTCGCAGAGGCGATCGATCTCCTCACGCGATTCGCTCTCGGTTGGCTCAATCATCAACGTTCCTGCAACCGGCCAACTCAACGTCGGCGCGTGGAAGCCATAGTCCATCAGGCGCTTCGCAACATCTTCCGCGGTGATGGAAGGGTACGGTCGGATGTCGATGATGCACTCATGCGCGACGCGCCCCTTCGAACCGCGGTAGAGCACCGGGAAGAAGGGGTGCAACCGGTGAGCGATGTAGTTCGCGCTCAGGATGGCATGGGCGGACGCGGTCGCCAGACCCTCCGGGCCCATCATCCGGATATACATCCAGGGGATGGGAAGAATAGAAGCACTGCCGAGCGGTGCGGCAGAGATGGCTCCAGTACGGGTCCCCTGCCCTGTCTGCAACCGTTCAGGGAGGTGGGCAGCAAGGTGGGCGGCGACCGCAACCGGTCCGACCCCAGGCCCCCCCCCACCGTGTGGAATGCAGAACGTCTTGTGAAGGTTCAGATGGCAAACATCCGCGCCGAAGTCGCCGGGTCGACAAAGCCCGACTTGCGCATTGAGATTGGCGCCGTCCATGTAGACCTGACCACCTGCCGCATGCACCTCCTCGCAAAGCGTCCGAATGGAGGCCTCAAAGACACCGTGCGTGCTGGGGTAAGTCACCATCAAGGCGGCGATCCGCGGCCCGTGCAATGCGATGTTCTGCTGGAGATCCTGGAGGTCGATATCACCATTGGGCAGGCATTTAATCGAGACCACTTTCAGTCCAGCCATGACGGCGCTGGCTGGATTTGTTCCGTGGGCGCTGACGGGGATCAGGCAGATGTCACGGTGCGTTTCGTTGCGCGCTGCGTGGTAGCGCCGGATCGCGAGGAGACCGGCGTATTCGCCCTGCGATCCTGCGTTTGGTTCAAGAGAGACCGCGGCGAACCCCGTGATCTCGGCAAGCCAGCTTTCAAGTTGCGCAGCCATCTCCGCGTACCCCAATGATTGATCCGCAGGCGCAAACGGGTGAAGCGACGCAAAAGCTGCCCACGAAATCGGGAGCATTTCCGTGGCTGCATTCAGTTTCATCGTGCAGGAGCCGAGCGGAATCATCGAGTGCACCAGCGAGATGTCCTTCGATTCCAACGCACGGATGTACCGGAGCAGCTGCGTTTCCGTCTGATGTGCTGAAAAAATGGGGTGGGCTAGCAGCGGCTCTTCTCGGGTCGGATGGCAAATCGCGTCCGGAAGTTCAACGGGACAAGGCACTTCTTTACCGACACTCCGAGCGACGGCATCCACCAGTTCTTCCAGATCATCCAGTGAGTGGGTCTCGTCGAAGGAGACACAGAAGCCGTCGGGCAAATGCCGCACATTGATCCTGCGGTCCCGTCCGTTCGCAATCGTTTGGCGCACCGTCTCCGGGCACACGACGCGCACGGTGTCAAAAAACTGGTGATTGGGTGTCTCCAGTCCAAGTTTTCGGAACGCATCAGCGGCGGTAGCAGCAAAAGCGTGGACGCGGTTTGCGATGGCTCGCAGTCCTTCGGGGCCGTGGTAAAGCGCGTACATCGACGCCATGACGGCGAGCAGCACTTGAGCGGTACAGATGTTGGAGGTCGCCTTGTCCCGGCGAATGTGTTGTTCCCGCGTTTGGAGCGAGAGACGGAACGCCGTGCGACCATCCGCGTCCTTGGACACGCCAACGAGCCGCCCTGGGAGCAGCCGCTTCAGGCCATCCTTCACTGCCATGTACGCGGCGTGCGGGCCTCCGAAGCCCATGGGCACTCCAAACCGTTGCATGCTACCGACCGCAACATCCGCTCCGAGTTTGCCGGGAGAGGGCAGCACCGTCAGCGCAAGAGGGTCCGCAGCAAAAATGGCGATGCCCCCGAGCGCATGAACATTTTCCACCAATGCTCGAACATCGGGCAAGTTACCGAAGGAATCGGGATATTGGACGAGCAACGCAAAGGTGTTCGCGGGAAGGTGCGTCGCCCCTGATTGCATCGAGGTGAGGCATACCCCAGCGGCACTTGCACGGGTTTCGAGCACGGCTCGCGTTTGCGGATGGATCTCCCCTGCGATTGCAAGCACCGTCGCGTCAGGGTTTCGAGCGGCGTGCAGTGCGAGGCTCATCGCTTCCGCAACGGCGGTGCCTTCATCCAGCAACGAGGCATTCGCGACATCAAGACCGGTCAGGTCCGTGACGAGCGTCTGGAAGTTGATCAAGGCCTCGAGCCGTCCCTGTGAAATCTCCGCCTGATAGGGGGTGTACGCCGTGTACCAAGCAGGATTTTCGAGGATGTTTCTCGCAATGACGGAGGGCGTCAGGGTGCCGTGATAGCCCTGTCCGATGAAGTTGAGAAGGGTGGCGGGATCTCGGTTCAATGAGGCGAGATGAGCGAGTTCTCGGAGAGCGGTGGATTCGCTTGCTGCGGGTGGAAGGTTCAGCGGTTTGGTGAGACGGATGTCCTCTGGGACCGTTTGCGAAATCAGTTCATCCAAAGAATTCAGCTCTAGCGCTTGGAGCATGGTGCGGACATGAGCCGCGTCATTCCCGAGGTGCCGTCGAGGGAACGTATCGAGCGGAGCGAACGGGCTTGTTAGCAAGGGGCCGGTTGGAAGCGGTGCGGACGGGATCATGGTGGTGGGGCGTTCCGGGGGCGCGAGGGACGGGGTGTGCCCTCGAAATTAGCAGTCGGCGGAGTGGGTGGAATCAAAACCCGAGGAATGACACAGAATGCGGGGCGTGGAGTTCCCGTTTCGACTTCGGTCCCCTGCCCCGTTAACCTAATTGGCATGACGTTACATACCCCAGATTTGAAAGGACTTAAGAAAGTCGCCTCCGGGAAGGTGCGCGAGATCTACGATTTGGGAGAATGGCTGTTGATGGTGACAACGGACCGCATCTCGGCATTCGACTGTATTCTGCCGGATCCTGTTCCGATGAAAGGCCGCGTGCTGACCGGCCTTTCGGCGTTTTGGTTCGGGCGGATGGATTTCGTGGAGAACCATCTGGTGACGACGGATGTGGACTCGTTCCCAGCGCCAGCGGCGGAGCAGGTGGCCCCGTACCGTGAGGTATTGCGCGGACGCACCATGCTGGTTCGGAAGGCGAAGCCGTTGGCGGTGGAGTGTGTGGTGCGTGGCTATTTGGCGGGATCGGGTTGGAAGGAGTACCAAGCATCGGGGACGCTCTGCGCACATCCTCTTCCTCAGGGCTTACAGCAGGCTTCGCCGTTGCCTGAAGTGATGTTCACGCCTTCGACGAAGGCGCAGAGCGGACATGACGAAAACATCTCGTGGGAAGAGTGTTGCGGGATTCTTGGAGAGGATCTCGCGCGGGAGGTACGCGATCTTTCCATCCGTATCTATACGCATGGTCGTGATCATGCGGAACGGCATGGCATCATTTTGGCGGATACCAAGTTCGAGTTCGGGATTTTTGAGGGGCGCGTGATCCTGATTGATGAGGTGATGACGCCGGACTCCTCGCGGTTCTGGCCGAAAGCGGAGTACCGGGTCGGGATGAGTCCGCCGAGCTTTGATAAGCAGTTCGTACGCGATTATCTGGAGTCGCTGGACTGGGATAAAACCCCTCCTGCGCCGACGTTGCCCGCGGAAGTCATCGAGGGCACGACGCGGCGTTATCTCGAAGCGTACGAGCAGATCACCGGGGCGAAGTTGGCGACGAAATAAAGGGTGAATGGATCTGCTGGAGACGATCGACCTGTTCATCCTGTACCTCGCGACGGAGCGCGGGTTGTCGGTGAACTACCAGTTATCGACGCGGCAGCAACTGGAAACCTTCGCAGAGTGGGTGCGGTTGAAGAGCGGGGTGAAGGCGGTAGAACACGTTGAAATGGAACATGTTTCGGCGTATCTAGCCGCCAGGAAAATGGACGGATATGCCGCTGCCTCCGTGAAAACGGCGGTGGTGGCGGTGAAGGTATTTTTTCGGTGGGTGTCTGTGCGATACCCCGGGACTCGTGATCTGGGAGAGCAACTGCTTTTGCCGAAAGTGGAGCGTTATTTGCCAGAGGTTCTGAATCAGGCGGATATCGACCGCATGTTTGCGGCCGCTGGCGTGGGATCCTTTCCCCTGCGAAATGCCGCGATTCTCGAACTGCTGTATGCGTGTGGGCTGCGGGTCACGGAACTGGTCGAGGCGCGGTTAGAAAACTTGGATCTGGAAAACCGGTTCATTCGCGTGACGGGTAAAGGGGACAAAACGCGGCTGATTCCCGTGGGCGTCAAAGCCGTGGAAGCCTTGGAGCGTTATCTGCGATTGGAGCGGCCGGGGCTGGTGGCGCGTCAGACCAAGAGCCACCTCTTTTTGTCCGTGCGCG
>JACCED011888261.1_pt1 | contig 16318 bp, 7 predicted proteins | sample 7455021 | NCBI WGS metagenome assembly JACCED01 (sample SAMN15323456, study PRJNA562643) | freshwater metagenome | isolation source: river surface water | place: USA:Blue River Watershed | collected 2017-08-19 | reverse complement strand
TGAAGGACGCGCCCGTGCTGTTGCTCGACGAACCCACCAGCGCTTTGGATGGCGAGAGCGAGGCGGCCGTCTTGGCGGCGGTCCAGCGCCTCACCCGCGGGCGGACCACGCTGATGGTGGCGCACCGCCCCGAAACCCTCCACATCGCCCACCGCATCCTGCGATTGGAGGCCGGGACACTCACCGAAGTCACCCCAAGTCGGCCCTCCGGAGTCTGACGCCCTCCACAGGATCGAAACGGGCGGGGCTCTTCACCGATGCACCACGAATCCCGCCTCGGCCCAGTCGGCGAAGTCCTCGCGAGAACCGTCGCCGGCATCCATGGCCACCAAACTGATCCGCCGGGCTCCCGACGGGATGGGCACATCGAAATGCCACGCGGCCGACTTCACCCGCATCACCGGGCTCGCAGCGGCTTCGCGGCCATCGATCAGCACCTTGAACACCACGCTGGGAAACCGGCCGAGATTGGACCCGTTGCTGGCCTCCAGCAGGTTCTCATCGGCCCCGGCCAGGGCCACAAAGCGCCGGTACTCGGGCCGCACCTCGTAGACCACTTCGCACGGGGCATGGACGCCCAGGCCGCGGGCGAAGGTGGCGCGATCGACCCGCAACGGGCCGCCCAGATTGGCCCGGTCGGTCTGGGGCGCGCGGGTGTTCCCCGAATAGCGCACAGCGCCGCCGTAGGTATGGCCGAAACCCACGCTGCGGACGGGCTTCAACTCCGAGAGCGGCACGTCCGGCCGGGGCGGTATCGGACCGTTCCTGGCGAACACGCCCTCGGATTCCAGACACACCGCGCGTCCCTTCTGGAACGCCGTGGCCCGCACCCGCGTGGACTCCGAAACCTGGAACGGTCGGGTGTATTTTGGGGATCGGGCCGTGGGTGCCGAACCATCCAGTGTGTAGCGGATCTCCGCCCCGGGCTGTAGCGGGGCCGTAAGCGTCACGGTGACGGGACGCTCGAAGACATGCGGCCGCATGCGGGTTCCCCAGGGGGTGATGCGCACCGGATCCACCACCCAGTCCTTCTTCCATCGCCCGAGCCGCGACAACTCCTCCTGGAACGAGATCGTGGGCGCCAGGTGCTTCTCGAAGTGGGCCACCACCTGCTCGGTGTTGAGGTCCGGCGTGAAGCCCCGGGCCGGATCGTAGCCCGGATGGGCGTCGGTCATGTCGCGGGCCAGCATGCAACGGAGCCCCGCCGACTTCATCGCACGCAGGCCCATGGGCTTGCCCAGCAGGCAGACCTGGGTGTGGAAGCCCACGTAGATCAGATGGGTCAGGCCGTATTTCTGGCAGAGGGCGTACACCTCGGCCTGCGTGTCGGGCATCCAATCGTCCGGGCCGATCACCAGATCCGGGTGCATGCCGTCCCAACCGTAGTTGCCGCCGCAACGTTCGGCACCGCAGGCGCAGCCCCCGGCATCGGGCACGGGTGGACAGCTGACGTTCACGGCGACCGGCACCGTCACCTTGGGCAGGTTGAACACCCGCTCCCGCTGGGGATATCCGACGTAATTGTCCACGACATCGCTCGGACACAGGAAGACCGGCATGCCCAGGTCGCGAGCCGCCGCCAGGGCCTTGTTGATCCGCGGCACGAACGCATCGACCCGCATGGTGGCCGTCTTGCACCAGTGGTAGTTCCAGATGTCCACCGCCACCACGCCGATGCGCGACGAATCGACCACCTCGTGGGTCACCCGAACCTCACCCGTCTGGGGATCCCGGGTTTGCAGGCTCCAACGAATGGGCACGGCACCGACCCGGGGCATCAGAGCCAGGCCGATCACGATGACGAAACCCAACCGGAGGGCACCTTTCAGGACATGCGGGGACATGCACATGATGCAACCTGCAATCGGGCGCCCCGGCAAGCCGAGCCCGGGGCTTCGGTCAATCCCGATTGGCCCCTGGATCCCGTGAGGCCGAAGGATCGCGCAGCAACGGAGGAGTGGCCTTGCGGATGTCCCGCAGGATCTGCAGGGAAGTCGCCAGGGACCACAGCCAGGCGCCGAGGAACAAGACGCCACCCGAGAGCCAGCCGCGGGAGGTCGGCCAAGTGATCGAATCACCGGTCTGCACGGCGTCCCAGGCCAACCGCGCCAAATCCCAGAACCAAGCCATGAGCGCGACGAATCCCGAGACCGCCATCGCCATCTGCAAGACACCCACCACGCGACGACCGGCCAAGTACGATCCCAACCCGGGGGTGGCCCCCAGGTTGAGCGCCAGGGCCATCCAACCCATCGATCGACTACTCGGCTTTTCGGCCATGGATCACCGTCTCATAGGCGCACATCAACACCAGCATCGAGATGGGGATCGTCACGACCAACCCCACCAGACAACACAACGTACCGGCGAAGTTCAAAATCGACGTCACCACCGACAGAGCCAGGCACGACCACCAGTGGCGTCTCACCTGCCGCCCACTCCGCTTCATGGCCGTCCAGAAGTCCAAGCGTTGATCGAGGATCATTGGCAACGAGAACATCCAATTGACCGTGAGGAAAACGGTCACCGGCAACCCAAGCAGGAACAGTCCCAGCCCCGGTGCCAACACCGCAAAACCTGGCCAACTGGCCGAACCCTTCGCCAATCCCATGATGGCGGTCAGACCCACACTGAAGAACAGGACGAGGATTCCCGCCAACAGTGGCACAAAGACCAAAATGGACGCCACCCATTGTCCCAGGAACAAATGGCCAAACATCTTCCGGAACCCATCGAACAGGGATCCCAAAGGAGGCGTCTCTCCACGAATCACCCTCAGATAAACGACATAGAGGCCTGCCATCAGCGGTCCACCAATGACCATGCTGCAAAGGCTGAACAGGATACCGATGTAAGGGAGGGCTCCCAAAAACGTCAGACTCAAGCTGATGAGCACGTACATCATCGTGGGCCCGAAGAGGGTTGAGAACCGCTGTTGGAACAGCCTCCAAGCCGATGTCAGGCAGTCCACGATATCCAGGTCGTAATCCCCGTCGAAATCGGAAGGAACGGATCGCGACTCGCCCGATGCAGGGATCAACGGCGGGACCACGACCGGCGGTTGCAGCAACGCCACCAATTCGGGCACTTCGCGGAAGGGGCGCCACTGGCCGTCGTCTCCCTGCACCCGGGTGTCCCCGTCGACGCGTTTCTCACGGATCCATTGCCCCAATTGTTCGGAGGACACCGGGCCGTACTCTTTTCCGTCGCTGCCGAGGATTCGATACATGGTATGGGTTTGGAGGTGAGTGGAATCAGTAATATCCGGCAAACTGGGACCTGACCGAGCCGCGTGTGGTCATCCTTGGGACTGTCATTGAACCTACCAATCCGAGCCTCTGGCAACGATTGAAAACGTCGGGAGCGCAACCTTCCGACAGGCCTCGACACCGACGCCGGAAGGTCGCGAGAAGGACCCAGCCCATCGCCACCTCGCTCGGGGCCCCAGCCTCCGCCTCACGGGCGTGGTGGGCAGCGTGATCAACGGCGTGATTGCCCAGGTGGGAAGCGAATCCTGATCCTCCTCAATTTTTTGTTGATCAGCCATCCGAGGCAACGAGCTTCTGGAAATCATCCCGTCGCTTCCCAAATCCATGGACCGTACCAACCTCGCCCCAGGCCGACTGATCCGTCTCTTGCGTCTGGGGGTCGCCCTCATTGCCGGCTTCGGTCTCGCCAGCCGCTCGATCGCTCTCGAGATCGTCCGTCCGCCCACCGCCCAGACGATCTTCCTGGGCGACCCGGTGAGCTTCCGTGTCGAGGCCCGGGGCGCAACGCCCCTCCAATACCGCTGGCTGCGCAACGGCAAACTCGTGGACGGAGTATCCGGCCCCGATTGGACCTTCGTCACTTCAGCCGCGGATCACGAGGCGACGATCACCGTCGAGGTCATCGACAGCACCCTCCGACTCACAAGCCCAGCCGCCCGGTTGACCATCGATCCTGGGCTTCCGGGTGCCTATCGGACCAATCGCCTGGTCGAGGTCGTCCACCCGTGGCAATACCGAGTGGATGGCGTGCTGCCCCACCCGCAGTGGCCAGTATGGAGCGATGCCAGCACCGGGTGGACCAACGGCGCCGGCGTGCTGTACGTCGAAGATGCCGAGCTTCCCGGCCCCAAGACGACCCTGCTGCCGGCGACCGCCGGGAGGCTGCCCACGACGGCCTACTTCCGGACCACCTTTGTCAACCCGATCACCAACGCCCACTCCATCGAACTGGTCGCGAGCCTGCTGGTCGACGACGGAGCGCTGGTCTTCCTCAACGGTTCAGAGGTCCAGCGCCTTGGCTTGGACGAGGGCACGGTGCTGCCGACCACCCAGGCCAGCCGGAGTGTCGGAAATGCCGCCTGGGAGGGCACGTTCCCCTGGGCGGCCACCGGCCTGAAGCCGGGGACCAACGCGCTGTCCGTCGAGGTACACCAGTCGGGCACCGCCAGTTCAGACCTGGTGTGGGGACTCGTCCTCGATGCGGTCTGGCAGGAGCGGGTGCGCGATACGCTGGCCCCGAAGGTCGTCTCCGTCACACCGCCGCTCGGGTCCACCGTCGGGGCGGCGCCTCGACTCGAGGTCCTGTTCACCGAACCGGTCCAAGGCGTCACGGCCTCCGCCCTCCGACTCAACGGCGTGCCGGCCACGGTCGTGACTGAATTGGGCGCCAACCGCTACGCCTTCGATTTCGCCTCTTCTCCGGCAGGCACCGTTGCGCTGGCTTGGTCGCCAGAACCCGGAATCACCGACCGTTCGGCCGGCGCGAACCGCCTCGACACCCGAAGTTTCTCGAACCCGGTCGAACCCACGACCCCAGCCACCCGACTGGCCTTCGCCTCGGTAGGCCAGTCCAGCGACGCCTCCGCCGACACCGCCGCGACGTTGGCCAGCGACAATCGGGAGACCACCAGCAGCCGGACCGCCGATCTGCCTGGCAGCCACTGGTGGGGACACCTGTCGCGCATCCACCGCTTGCAGCGGGTGGAGGGCGTCCAACCGGCTGCACCCGACGACGCCCTCGGGCGGGGCTGCGTGCTGCGCCTCCTGCGCATGGACGACCAGGTGGTGTTCGAGCAGGACCTGCCCGACGTCGGACCGGGCGGCACTTGGACCATCGACCTGCCGGCCGGGGTCATGGCCCGTACCGTATGGATCGGACTCCCCGGCGATCGAACCAACGGACGCGGCACACGTCAGGTCGCCGTGGCTGAGATCCGCGTATCCGGGGTGCCGGATATCCCGTTCGGACCGCCGCCCCCGGTGACGGGGACGCCGCTCGACCGGTTGGTGGTCTCGAACAACCTGGCGTCCTTCAAACGCAGCACGATGCTGCGACTCACCGATGGCCTCGCCCCGGCCTCCCGGGCCAACGACGACAAAGCCTCCACCGAGACCAAGACCACGGAACGGACGGTCGACGGCTACTGGGAGGTCGATCTCGGAGGCACCTTCGCCCTTCATGGCATCCGCACCATCGCCGCTTCCGGCATCGGCGGACGTCTCACCAACGCCACGGTCCGGCTCTTCGACGAACAGCATGACTCGGTCTTTTCCCGGAGGATCTCCGGCCGCCCCGACACCTTCGACACCGACTTCGGCGGGCCGGTCTTCGCGAGATATGTCCGGGTCGGGCTCGAGGACAAGCGGCGGACGGACCCGGGCGGCGGCATCGAGTGGTACATCGGATTCCGCGAGGTGGCTGTGTTCGGTCGACCCACCAACGAGGTCGGCATCCTGAGCTTCGAGGCCGATGCCAAACCGACCGGATCGACCGAACGAACCCTGTCGTGGCAGGTCGAGGATGTGCTCCGGTTGGAGCTGCATCCCAGCGTGGGCTCGGTGGGTTCACTCACTGCGGCCGATGGAAAGGGTCTGGTCCGGTTGACGCCCGCGCGTTCCACCGAGTACCTGCTCGTGGCCTCCAACACCGCCGGAATCTTCGTGCGCGCCGCCTCGGTGGAGGTCCCGGGTTCGTCTCTGCCGGTGCGCCTCGACGAGTTGGTCGCGGCCAACCGCTTTTCGTTGGCCACCGCCTCGGGCGACGCCACCGATTGGATCGAGCTCCGCAACCCGGGCAACCAGCCCGTGGACCTCGCAGGGTGGAGCCTGAGCGACGATCCGACCAAACCGCGCAAGTGGACCTTCCCCCGTTGGGTGCTCGAACCGCACCAGTCTCGGGTCGTCTTCGCCTCGGGCAGCGACCGGGGCCTCGACGCGTCGGGCGACCTGCACGTGGGCTTCAGGCTGTCCCGGGCCGGCGGCACCTTGTTGCTCGTCCCGCCCGCCGCCTCGGGTGAGCCGCTGCAGCGGGTCGACTACCCCGCCCTTGGCGATGACCTCGCCTACGGCCGTGATCTGGCCGGCCAATGGCGGATGCTCGACCCGACGCCGGGCCGCCCGAACGTGGCTGCAGCCCACCAGGGCTGGGTCCGCCAGCCCGAATGGAGCCACGACCGGGGATTCCACGAGAGTCCCTTCCGCTTGGTGCTCACCGCCCCCGACCCCGATGCGACCATCCTTTATTCGACCAACGGGACCGAGCCGAGCCTCGTCTATTCCAACGGCCTCGATGTGGCGCGGACGATGTCCGTCCGCGCCCGTGCGGTCCGCCCCGGCGCCCGCCCCTCCCCGATGCAGACGCGCACCTTCGTGTTCATCGAGAGTGTGGTCGCCGCGCCGTCGATGAACCGCACGATCACCCAGAATGCCGCCCTGGCCGCACGACTCCGAACCGGCCTGCGAGCGATCCCCACCATCGCGCTGTCGCTGCCCGGGCAGCCCGAGTACCAGGAGAAGCCCGGGTCCTTCGAGATCCTCTGGCCCGACGGTCGGCAGTCGGTGCACGTCAATTGCGGTCTCTCGCGCTTCGGCAACGCCTGGACCTCGTTCGACAAGCGCAGCTTCCGGATCAAGTGCCGCAACCGATACGGCGACGACGCCATCCGGGCGCCCCTGTTCGACGGTTTCGACCACGGAAGGACTCCGGTCCGGTCCTTCGACGAGCTCGACCTGCGATCCGGTTCCCACGACATGTCCGAGCGCGGCTTCTACATGGCGGGCCGCTTCGTCGAGGACAGCATGCTCGACATGGGCAGCCTCAATCCCCATGGCCGCTTCGTGCACGTGTACGTCAACGGGGCCTACTGGGGGCAGTACGATTGCCGGGAGTTGCTCTCGGAGCGCTTCCTTGCCGACTACCTGGGTGGATCGCGCGACGACTACGGCGCGGTCATGGGCAACGACAACGTCACCGACGACTTTGTCATCGGCGCCCCGGAGCCGCCCAACCTCGACCCCTGGGAGCGCGCCCGCGCCGACCGGAACCGCTACGAGCAGGTCCGCACCCGGCTCGACGTGGCCCACCTCATCGACTTCATGCTGCTGTGGACCTACGGCGACTGCGAGTCGGAGTTCCGGAGCTGCGGCCCGCTCGAACCCGGCACCGGGTTCAAGTTCTGGATCGCCGACGCCGACGGCTTCTTGCGCACCAGCGCGCTCAACCTCAACCGCACCGACCGCGAGGGCCCCGGAGGGTTCTTCGGATCGCTGATCCGCGAGGGGAATCCAGATTTCCGCACCCTCTTGGCCGATCGAATCCATCGCCACTTCTTCAACGACGGGGCGCTCACCCCGGCGGCCTTGGAAACCCGTCTCAATCTTCGCATGCGCGAGATCGCCGACAGCCTTGTGGCCGAGTCGGCCCGGTGGAACCAGCGCACACCGGCCTCCTGGGAAGGAGCGGCCGCCACGATTCGCACGCAGTTGTTCCCACGGCGCACGGCCACCCTGCTGGGCCAACTGCGCGCCCGGGGCCTGTACCCCAACTTCGACCCGCCGAAATTCGATGTACGAGGAGGCACCGTCGCGTCGGGGTTCCGCCCGCAGCTCAGCGCACCCTCGGGCACCATTTTCTACACGCTCGACGGCAGCGATCCGCGGCTGCCCGGCGGGGCCGTCTCACCGACCGCGAAACTCTGGGCCGCCGACGCGCTGACGGTGGAGTCGGACCTGACCGTCACCACCCGCGTCCGTTCTTCGTCCGGCGCTTGGTCCGCCGTGGACGCCGCGACGTTCCGAATGCGCGCGCCGCGCCCACCAGGACCCGGCGACCTATTGCCCGTCGAGATCCACTACAACCCCTCGACCGGCGGCGAGTCCGAGTTCATCGAGTTGCGCAACACGACCGCCGACCCGCTCGACCTCTCACGCTGCACCTTGTCCGGCGGCGTCAGCCTGGTGTTCCCGAACGCGACCGTGGTGGCCCCCGGTGGATCCCTGGTCGCGGTGCGCGACCCGATCGCCTTCGCCGCCCGCTACCTGGCACCCGGCTCGGCCGGCGCCCGGGCAGTCATCCGCACGGTGGGACCGTGGGTCGGGGCATTGAACAACTCCGGCGAGCGCATCGCCCTGCTCGGAGCCGATGGCGTGGAACTCTGGTCGGTGACCTACGGCACCCAGGCCCCCTGGCCGGTACGCGCCGATGGGGACGGTCGCTCGCTGGTACTGGCCGAGCCCTCCACCCCACCCACCACGCGGGATGCCATCAATGCCTACCTGGCCGATGGTCGAAGATGGTTCCCGAGCCTCGCCGACCACGGCACTCCAGGGTGGACGGACCCGTTCCGGGCCTCGGTGACGGTGACCCCGGACGGACCCGAGCTCCAGTGGCCCGCCGTCTCCGGCGAGAGCTACCGCGTCGAGTCCACCGAGCGCCTGGCCGACCCTCTCTGGCGGGTTGTCGAACAGGGACCGGCACCCCGCGACGAGATCCGTCGTCGCCCCTTGCTGCCGGCCCCATCACCCGGATCGCCCGCCGGAGCCGACCCATTGGCCGACCCGGCGCGCTTCTACCGGGTGCTTTGGATCCGGTGACCCGGCGAACAGTCACCCGAATAGCAACAGCTCACTCGGGCCGCCGCGGACCTGGAGCCGAGGACCAGCCCTGAAAGGCCGCCCCACGAGTTGCCTAAACCGATTCGGGGATCCGATAGCCTTTGCGGTAGGCGGGCTTCAGCAACGCATTGGCCGAAGAGTTGTTCGTGAAGCGCTCCCGCACCGGATCGAAGAACAACTGCTTCTGTCCAACCCGGTAAGAGATGTTCGCCATGTGGACCAGGCAGGCGCTCGGATGAACCCGCGCGATGTCGGCATTGGGTGTCTGCCGCGAGCGGATGCAGTCGATGAAGTTGGGCTGATGCCACTTGTCCGGAAAGTAACCCTTGTCTTGATCGATCACCCGCCCGCCTTCGACCACCACCTGCCATCCACACCCATGGCGACCGAGGTACATCATCGCCTGGGTGCCGTAGATCTCGACCCGCGTGGCCGACGTCGGCCAGTGGGGCCACTGGTTTCCGTAGCGCACTTCACTGGGGAACTTCCGCAGATACGGGGTGGCATTGCCGCTTTCGCAGGTCATGGAAAAGTGCCCGTAATCATAGGTGATGCACTGGAACTCCGGTACCTCGCGTTTCGACTGGAAGGCGTAGTTACCACCCGTGCAGAGCACTGAACGTGGATGACCGGGATCGCCCAGCACCATCCGGGTGAGGTCGATCTGGTGGCTGGCGTCATCGGCCAGCGTGCCCCCCTTGTAGTCCCACCACGGATGCCAGTTCATGTGACGCCCCGCATTGTACGGCACCTTCGGGGCCGGCCCCAGCCAGGCATCCCAATCGAGGCCTTCGGGCGCGGGCCCATCGGGCACCGGTTCCCATCGCGAACCCTCGAGCATGTTGTACACCTTGACGTGGACGATGCGGCCCAACTTGCCGCTGGCGATGTAATCGCGGGCCGACGCCGCATACGGACCGCTCCGGTTCTGGAAACCCACCTGCACGATGCGGCCGTATTTTCGGGCGGCCTCGATCATCTTGCCCCCCTCCCAGATGGCGTTGCAGGGGTTCTTCTCCACATACACGTCCTTGCCGGCCTGACAGGCCATGACGGTGGCCAGAGCGTGCCAATGTTCGGGCGTCGCGATGACCACGGCATCCACCTCGCGATCATCGAGGGCCACCCGCATGTCGGAGATGCGCTGCGGCGCGCGCTTCTGGACGCGGGTCAGGTCCTTCATGATCCCATCGCCACGATCCTTCCAGATGTCGCACACGTACTTGAACTCCACCCCCGGCAGTCGGGACATCCCGGCCGTATGGTTGGAACCCCGACCACCGGCCCCGATCAGCGCGAGCACCACGCGTTGCGAAGGGGCCGATCCCACCGCGGCAGGAGTGGATGCGCGGGTCGAGACCGCGGCGACGCCGGCGGCGGAAGTCGCGAGGAACGCGCGCCGCGAAAACTTGGGAGAGCTCATGGGGATGATCGAAACTGGCAGACCCCACGACGCGATTCCATCCCGCAATCGTTCCGCCGGACGATCCGTTCCCAGGCCACCGGGCGCCGAGAACTCGAGGTTTGTGGATGGCGCGGATCCGTCGGTTCCGCTAGAGGAAACCCGATGCCCCGCGACTTGCGTTCCCTTCCGGGATCCGACCTCCCTCCCGGGGGCTTTGGCCGCGTCCGGGTCATCGCCGGGTGGCTGACACTGACGGCACTCGGTCTCAACGCCCAGTCGGGGGATGCCTCGAGCGAGTTCTTCGAGTCCCGGATCCGGCCCTTCCTGATCACCGATTGCCAGGAATGCCATGGCCCTCAGCGCCAACGGGGTGGACTGCGGGTCGATTCCCGGGAGGCCCTGCTGCGTGGGGGCGATTCCGGTCCGGCCGTGCTTCCCGGCAACTCCCGGGAAAGCCGGTTGATGCGGGCCATCCGGCATACGGAGCCCGATCTGCAAATGCCCAAGGAGCGCCCGCGCCTTCCGGAATCGGTCATCCGGGATGTCGCTCGTTGGATCGATGACGGAGCGACCTTCCCGTCGGCCTCCGACCCCCGATCCAGCCCCGCCGACAGCACCGCGGCGTGGCCCCGGGTCTTTGAAGCCCGTCGACAGTGGTGGAGCTTCCAGCCTCCCGTCGACCCCGCCCTCCCCGCGGTCGACCACACCGACGACGCGGACCACCCGGTCGATCGGTTCATCCTGGCACGCCTCGAGGCCGAGGGACTGCGACCGGCGCCGCCGGCCCCGGCTTACGTCTGGTTGCGACGGGTGCATGAGGCGATCACCGGGCTGCCGCCGGGACCCTCCGAGATCGCGGCCTTCATGGCCGACCCGTCTCCCGACGCACGGGCCCGGGTGGTCGATTCCCTGCTGGCCTCGCCCCGCTTCGGGGAACGGTGGGCCCGTCACTGGATGGACCTGGTGCGCTTCGCCGACTCCTACGGCCATGAACAGGACTACACCATCCCCCACGCGTGGCGCTACCGGGACTACCTCATCCGCGCCTTCAACGCCGACGTGCCCTACGACCTGTTCGTGCAGGAGCACATCGCGGGCGACCTTCTTCCGGACCCCCGACGGCATCCGGGCATGGGTTTCAACGAATCGGTGCTGGCGACGGGTTTCTGGTACCTGCACCAGGCCACCCACGCTCCGGTCGATCCGCTGCAGGACGAGGCCGACCGCATCGACAATCAGGTCGACGTCTTTTCAAAGGCCTTCCTGGGCCTCACCGTGGCCTGCGCGCGTTGCCACGACCACAAGTTCGACGCCATCTCCACCCGGGACTACTACAGCATCAGCGCGTTCCTTCGCGCCTCCCGACAGGCCATCGCCTGCCTCGATCCCGATGGAACGCTGGAACCCCGCCTCGATTCGCTGATCCGGGACCACCAAACCCTCTCCGGGAAGCTTCGACCGATCCTGGACCGGACCCTGAAAACGGCCCCGCCCCGCGTGGCCCCCTACCTGAGCCGAGCGCAGGAACTCCTGCGCTCGAACCTCTCGTCGAACGCCTGGCCCGGAGAGGTCCTGGCCGCCGCACGACGCCATGGACTGGATGCAGGCCTGCTGGATCGATGGGTCGCCGAAGTGCGGACGGCGACCCCCGCGGTCTCCAAACACCCGCTGAGGCCCTGGCTGGATGCGACGAACCCACCGGCGTCCACGGTCACACCCTCGAGCGGATTCGGGTCCAACCCGGCCGGCACCCAACCTCCCGCGTGGACCCTCCGACCCGATCCCGCGACCTGGAAGGACAGCGGGCAGGCATTCCGGAAGACCGGATCGGGACCCGGCCTCTGGCGGGTGGGTTCGTTGGGGCTCGAGTTCCTGCCCCACGACATCGCCCACAGTGGGCGGTGGGCTCCCAACCTGCAGGGCACCCTGCGCTCCCCCACCTTCCGGCTGACCCACGATCACCTCCATCTGCACACCGCCGGACGTGGCGGCCGGATCCGACTCATCATCGCCCGCTACGGCCTCCGGGAGTTCAACCCGTTGCTCTTCGAGGGAACGCTGATCGATGTGGAGACCGACGGGGAGTTCACCTGGCGTTCCATTTCCTCGGGACTCCACCGACATCGGGGACGGCTCGCCTACCTCGAACTGATCGACGACGGCGACGGATTTGTCGCGCTCGAACAGGTGCACTCGTCGGACGATCCGAAACCTCCCCGGCATTCCTTCCCGATCCGGACTCCCGGCAGCGATGCCCCGGTCTCCTCGAACGCCGAGGCCCTCGAGCATGCGGTCCACGCCGGCCTGGATTCATGGACCCGGGGCACCCCCGACCTTCCGGGCTTGAACCTCGCCTCAGCCCTCTGGCGCCGCGGGCTCCTCGACTGGGGAACCACCGCACCCACCCTCACCGACCTCATCGAACCGGTCCGCTCCGGCGCCCGACGACTCCCGGCTCCGATCCGTGCCCTGGCCATGGCCGATGGGACGGCGGAACCCACCCACGTGTTCGTCCGCGGCGAACCCCGGAATGTCGGGCCACCGGTCCAACGCCGTTTCCTGGAGGCCGTCTCGGGGCCCGAACCCATGCCGATCCCGCAGGGAAGCGGACGTCTGGAATGGGCACAGGCGGTCACCTCGCCCTCCAACCCCTTCCTGCATCGGGTCGTCGTGGGCCGGGTCTGGGCCCACCTCTTCGGGCGGGGCCTGGTCGAGACCGTGGACAATTTCGGCGCACTCGGCTCCCGCCCATCGCACCCCGAGTTGCTCGATCATCTGGCCCTGGAGTTCCGCCGCGACGGAGGATCCATCAAACGACTGGTCCGCCGCCTGTGCCTGACGCGGACCTTCGCCCGATCGAGCGATCCTCACGATCCGCAGGCCGAGAGCCGGGATCCTTCCAACCGGTTGCTCCATCGCCAGAATCTGCGCCGGTTGGAGGGCGAGGCGCTGCGCGACGCGATCCTGGCCACCGCCGGAAACCTGGATCAGCGGCAATTCGGTCCGCCGGTCCTGACCCACATCACCCCGTTCATGGGAGATCGCATGTGGGTCCGCAACGCCAACGGACCCCTGGACGGGGACCGCCGGCGATCGATCTACCAGGAAACCCGCCGCAACTTCCTGGCGCCTCTCATGGTGACCTTCGATTTGCCCGTCCCGGACACCACCGTGGGCCGACGGAACCGATCGAATGTCCCGGCCCAGGCCTTGGCCCTGATGAACGATCCCTTCGTGCGGATGCAATCCACCGCCTGGGCCCGACGGATGCTGTCCGAAGCGGGTCCCCGGGCCACCGATCGCATCCACAGCCTTCATCTTCAGGCCTTCGGTCGTCCTCCGACGCCGACCGAGATCCAGACGCTCCTGGACCTTCTGGCCCTGCAAACCCGGTCCTTGAGCCCGCCCGATGGCGGAGCCGACGGTGAGCTCCGCCTCTGGACGGAGATCTGCCATGCCCTGTTCCTCACTCAGGAGTTCGCCCATGTCCCCTGACTTCCGCCCCGCCCCCCGGTGGTCGCCGCACGGTCTGAGCCGCCGCCGGTTGCTGCTGGACAGCGCCCTCGGATTCGGCGCTCTGGCCTTCTCCTCCCTGCTCTCCGAGGCGGCATCGGCGGAGCGCCCCGCACCCCACAGTCGCACGGCCCCCTCCACCCGGACTCACCACCGGGCCAAGGCGCGGAATGTCATCTTCTTGTACATGGATGGCGGTGTCTCGCAGGTGGACACCTTCGATCCGAAGCCGCGCCTGACCCGGGAGGATGGAAAGCCTTTCGGTCTGCGCATGGAACCCACCCAGTTCGAGGACAACGGGGCGACTCTGGGCAGTCCGTGGGCGTTCCGACCCCGCGGCCGGAGCGGGCTGCCGATCAGCGATCTGTTCCCGCAGGTGGGATCCTGCGCCGACGACTTGTGCGTGATCCGCTCCATGGTGTCGCGGTTCTCAGAGCACAATGCCGCCAACTACTTCCTGCATTCCGGCAGCGGGATGGCCGGCCGGCCGAGCATGGGGGCCTGGACCACCTACGGCCTCGGATCGGAGAACAGGGATCTCCCCGGTTACGTGGTGCTCGATGGGGGACTGATCCCCTCGGGCGGTGTCGACTGCTTCGGACCCGGGTTCCTGCCGGCCGACCATCAGGCGTCGCTCCTGCGCAACGACCTGCCCGCCCTGGCCAACATCCAGCCTCTCGAGACGTCACCGGGCCTCCAACGCGGCAAACTGGATTCGGTGCGCGCGCTCGACGCCGCCGCGCTCACGCGACTGGGCTCCCATGACGCCCTCGAGGCGGCCATCGCCAATGCCGAACTGGCCTATCGGATGCAGATGTCGGTGCCCGAGGCGACGTCGATCGCGGGCGAATCGGAGGCCACCCGACGCCTCTATGGCTTGGACGCCACCTCCGAACACACCCGCTCTTATGGCCGGCAATGCCTGGTGGCCCGGCGACTCATTGAGCGCGGCGTCCGATTCGTCGAACTCACGTGCACCCGGGCCCATGGCAACGCCCGTTGGGATGCCCACGGAGACCTGCGCAACAACCACTCGGTCAACGCCCGGGCCATCGACCAACCGATTGCCGGACTGCTGACCGACCTCAAGGCGCGCGGCCTGCTCGACGAGACCGTGGTGCTCTGGTCCGGCGAATTCGGACGAACCCCGTTCGCCCAGGGCCGGGATGGCCGCGACCACAACCCCCACGGATTCAGCCTCTGGATGGCCGGTGGTGGCGTTCGCGGGGGCATGGCCTACGGGTCGACCGACGAATACGGCTACAAGGCCGCCGAGAACCCCGTCGAACTGCACGACCTCCACGCCACCCTGCTGCACCTCCTGGGCCTGGACCATGAGCGGTTGACCTACCGCTTCGGCGGCCGCGACTACCGCCTCACCGATGTCCACGGCCGCGTCATCCAAGCCGTGCTGGCGTGACGATGCTCCTACGCGGGAGAGCTCGCCTCCTCGACCAACATCCCATCGGTCGCAGTCGAAACGAGCGCCCCATTACGCCTTGCCCCTACCGGGTGATGCCGACTTGGGTCATCAGCCACGCGTACTCGAAGGAGACTTCCTTCAGCCGGTCATAGCGTCCGCTGGCTCCGCCGTGTCCGGCGCCCATGTTGCACTTCAACAGCAGCGGCCGGGAATCCGTCTTGAGGGTGCGGAGTTTGGCCACGTACTTCGCAGGCTCCCAGTACATCACCTGACTGTCGTTGAGGCCGGTGGTCACCAACATCGCCGGATACGCTCCGGACTTCAGGTTGTCATACGGACTGTACGAACGCATGTAGTCGAAGGCGGGCTTCTCGTTGGGATTTCCCCATTCCAAGTACTCCCCCACGGTCAGAGGCAAACTCGCGTCCATCATGGTGTTCAGCACGTCCACGAACGGCACCGCCGAATGGACCGCCCGGAACAGGTCGGGTCGCAAATTGACCACGGCGCCCATGAGCAATCCCCCGGCACTGCCGCCCTCGATCACCAGACGATCCGGGGCCGAAATGCGGTTCTTCACCAACCATTCGCCGCAGTCCACGAAGTCGGTGAAGGTGTTCTTCTTGCGCATCAACATGCCGTCGTCGTGCCACGCCTCGCCGAGTTCATCGCCACCGCGGATGTGGGCGATGACGAACACCATGCCCCGTTCCAGCAGCGACAACCGCGCGATGGAGAAGCTGGCTTCCATGCCGATGCCATAGGAGCCGTAGCCATACAGGAAACACGGCGCCGAGCCATCGAGCTTCACGCCCTTCTTGTAGACGATCGACAAGGGCACGCGGGTGTTGTCACGCGCCGTGACCCAGCGCCGCTCGGTGACATAGCCCGACGGATCATAGCCCCCGAGAACCGGGGTGCGTTTGAGCAACGTCAGACGACCGGTGGCCAGATCGCAGTCGTACACCCCCTGAGGTGTGGCCATCGATTGGTAGACGAGTCGAAACGCCGTGGCTCCCAGCTCCGGAGTGCCGGTCGCGTGGGCTGAATACACCGGTTCCGGAAAGGCGACCTCCAACCAATCGGGTGAGTTCC
>JACCED010327284.1_pt1 | contig 16326 bp, 13 predicted proteins | sample 7455021 | NCBI WGS metagenome assembly JACCED01 (sample SAMN15323456, study PRJNA562643) | freshwater metagenome | isolation source: river surface water | place: USA:Blue River Watershed | collected 2017-08-19 | reverse complement strand
TAAACAAGCTTTTAGAGGAAACCCTTTCGGCAATCGTATAATCATCGGTTCCGGAAGGGTGGATGAGCGGTTTAAGTCACACGCCTGGAAAGCGTGCGTAGGTTAATAGCCTACCGCGGGTTCGAATCCCGCCCCTTCCGCCAAGTAATGCCTAAACCACCTTCGGGTGGTTTTTCTTTTGCAACTTCCCGTAGTATCTAGTTAGTTATGTATTAAAAATAGAACCAAGCAATGGAGAAAATATGATTTTTACAATGTTATTGATGGATCGTCCCGGCACTGCTGACTTGCGCGTGCAAGTTCGTCCTGAGCACCGCGCGTATCTGGCAAAAATGGCTGACCGCATGGCTTTTGCAGGGCCGTTGACTTCTGAAGATGGAAAAACCACTTTAGGTAGTTTGATTGCAATCGACTTTCCTAGCAGAGCGGATGTGGATGCATGGTTAAAAGATGAGCCTTATACAAAGGCAGGCGTGTATCAGGAGCCGATCATTAATGTCTTTAATAATATGTGGACTCAGAAGGCTGGCTTTCCACCTTCACCATAATTTTCCGTAACCTGTTAAATAATTTGTATTGCATTAAATGGTTTTAACTCAATTACCTCGCCTTAAAAAATGGCTGATTAGATTCATCATCTTGGTGCTCTCCTGTGTTGTCATCTTTTGGGTGGGGGCCCATCTCTTTGTTCCTGGCTTTATTAAAAAGTCAGCCTCAGAATTTGGTGCCAAGATTGGTTATGACATTGCCTATCAAGATCTCAGCATTTCGCCATTAAGACTGAAGGTAGAGCTTGATGGATTCCATCTGGCAAAGTCGGGTGGTTCAAAATTACTGGAATTCAAAAAGCTAGTTATTACTGCCAAATGGACAAAATTAGCCCTAGGTGAGCTGGGTTTTGATGAGATCTTGTTGGTCGAGCCCAAGATGTTGGTAGAGAAGAAATTATCAAAGGGCGCGCATTCAGAAGTCTGGAATTGGCAGGAGTTTATTGCTGCTGTTGAGAAATCGATGCCACCCAAAGATCCTGGTGAGCCCAATAAACCGCTCAAGATATCTATTGATGAGCTACTTGTGAGCTCCGCCTCATTAAGTTTGTTAGACAACTCCACGAAGTTGAAGGAGGAACTAAAGCCTTTTACGATGAAGCTGCTTGATGTAGCAAACTACGACAAGCAGGGTGTGGTATCTGGTGTTCGCGGTCAATACGACTTTAATCTTGGTGCTTTACAGGTTTTAGTGCCCGGCATTAATAAAACCATTACTTATCAGCATGTTGCCATTGCGGGTGGATTGGATAATCCTCAGCCGGGTATGTTGGGCGTGCAATTGAATGTGAAGTTAGATGATGGCGCTATTCGCTCTCATTGGGACTTCAATACAGACTCAAAATCAGTAGACGGTAAGCTGGAGCTTGAGAATCTAGCAATCGCTCCCCTAGTTGCGCTCTTGCCAGCCAATAAAGAGTTAATCGGTAAAAGCGGTGCAATTAATTCAGCACTCACTATGAAATTTGGGCCTGAAGCCGATGTATTTGCGGGCGACATTCATATTTCAGATTTAACGGTTCTAGAAAAAGATCAAAAATATCCGCTGATTGTTTGGAAGATGGCTGATATTCGTCAGTTCGAATATAAAAGCCTGAAATCTAAACAAGCATCTAGTAGCAGCCTTTCAATTGATGAGTTGATTATTGATTCACCAACGCTTCAATTTGAAATTAATGAAGATGGATTTTCTAATTTCCGAAGATTATTTTCTAAGCCTGCAAGTGAACAAAAAACTGAAGCAGCTGATGGTTCTAAATCAAAGGATGCTTCTGGATTTAATCTAGATATTCGCTCCACTAACCTCAAGAATGGTGAAGTATTCTTCTCAGACCTGGCGATGCGTCCGCATTTCAAAGTGGACATTAAGAAATTCAATGCCACTCTCTTGGGGGTTAGTAATACGCCAGGACGTTTTGCCACTGTTGCAATGGATGGCGTGGTTGCAGGCTCTGGAAGCATGCGAGCAAAAGGGCAGGCATCTTTTGATGATCCACGTCGTAACCATGACATCTTGATGACGTTCCGTAATTTACCTTTGACCGCCTTCAATCCTGCAGTTATGACATTTGCCGGATACCAAATCGCGAGTGGGCGCTTAAATCTTAATTTAAATTACCGCGCAAAGGATGGCGAGTTAAACGGTAGCAATCAGATCATCATCAAAAAGGTTGTGCTGGGCGATGAGGTGCCAGACTTCACTGGTAAAAAATTACCTTTAGGTTTAGCGATTGCTTTACTCGAAGACTCTGATGACACCATCGACGTCACCGTCAAAATAGCAGGCAATGTTGACTCTCCAGAATTTAGTGCTAGTGGCTTGGTATGGCAGGCTATCAGCAATGTATTAACTAATATTGCTACAGCGCCTTTCAGAGCCTTGGCCTCATTGATCGGTCTTGGTAGTGAAGAGGGTATTAATGCCGTTCCTGGTGAGGCAGTATTTTTAGCTGTTGATCAAGATCGCCTGGAAAAGTTTGGCGAATATCTCATCAAACGTCCTAATTCGAGTTTGGAGATTATTGGCACCTATGATCCTGTGCAAGATAGAAAAGAGCTTGCTAGGGCTAAAGCGGATTCAGCAGTCCTAAAAGATGCAGGATTTAAATTAACACCAGGTGAGCCTATTCCGGTACCAAGCTTATCTGACCCTAGAGTGCAGTCAGGCCTGAAGTCTGCTTACGCCCAATACATTGGTCGCATTAAATTAGGACAGCGTCTTTTGACGCTTCCCGATGGCGAGCAACGTAATGAGCAATTGCACAATGAGCTGATTGCTGGCATAGAAATTACTGACGGCGAACTAAAGGAGTTGGCTAAGGCGCGGGCTAAGGCAGCTTATGGATTTATGATCAAATCCGACGCCAGCCTCAAGGATCGCATTCAGCTTGGTGAGGTTAAGACGGTAGGGGCAGGAAAAGAGGGGATTCCACTCGATGTTGAGATCAGAATCAAGTAGACTTGAGGTCATGAATTCAACAAAAATGCGCTTTTTCTCTATCTTCACAATCCTCGCCGTCCTCGGTTTGACAGGCTGTGGCTCTATTGAATCGGCCGCTCAAGAGGACTGCACCTCAATCGGCTGGCAAATTGGCAGCAAAGGCTACCAGGATTGCTATAAAGCACGCCTTTATGAGCGCAAGTTGGATTACTCACTTCCTCCCGGCGACAAGCCTTCCCCATCCCTTCTGTAACTAGGGTAAACCCTGAATTAAAGTCCTTGAGCGCCGTCAAGGACTTAGGGTGTTAAATAACCCAAAATGAAGCGTTATTTTGCGTATTGCAGGTCTGCTAAGTATTTGGCTTGGCAGGACTTTTAGTAAGCAAGATGGGTAAAACTCTGCATTCGTGCAAAGCAATAAATATAAAAATTAGAGACTACAAAATATGAATCATCCAAAGCCTTCTGGAGAAGTCAAAGCGGTTGCTGTTGCAACGGCAGATGATTTGAGGGAAACCATTCGTCGCAAGAGCAAGTTGAAGGGTCGTCAAGCTGATGATGCTTCTGTTGCAGAAGTGCGCAAGCTGATTGGAGACGCTCCACATCGTCGTGACTTGCTCATTGAAAATCTTCACAAGCTCAACGATGAGTATCGCGCTTTGCATGATCGTCATTTAGTTGCCTTAGCAAAAGAAATGAATTTGCCAATGGCAGAGGTATACGAAGTTGCTACTTTCTATCACCACTTTGAAGTTGTGCGCGGTAACGATCCGGTAGCAGACATCACGATTCGTGTTTGTGATGGCATCGCCTGTGAATTAGCTGGCGCGCAAAATCTATTAGCCAAATTGCCAGGCATCTTAGGTAACTCCAATATCAAAGTCATTGCAGCTCCATGTGTTGGGCGTTGCGAGCAGGCGCCTGTAGCGGTTGTGCATCAATATCCAGTCCTATTTGCTACAACCGAGAGAGTCTCGGCTGCTGTCAAAAATAAGTTGACCACGCAGCCGATGGCTAAAGATGATGCTGTATTTGAGCCTGCTGCTTTAGCGGAGCAGGGTGTTTCACCGCAAGGTGAAATGCAAGCCCTTTCTCCTGACTATGTTGGTTATGAGTCTTATCGTGCGCAAGGTGGTTATGCACTTGCTAAAGAAATCCACGAAGGCAAGAAAGATGCTGAGAGCATCATCAAGGCCATGGAAAATTCTGGATTGCGCGGATTGGGTGGTGCAGGATTTCCGGCGGGACGAAAATGGCGCATTGTGAAAGACCAAGTTGCTCCTAAGTTGATGGCTGTGAATATTGACGAAGGCGAGCCAGGAACATTTAAAGACCGTACATACTTAGAGCGTGACCCTCATCGCTTCCTAGAGGGCTTGTTGATTGCTGCCAATGTTGTGGGTATCGATGCTTGCTATATCTATTTGCGCGATGAATACCATGGCTGCAGAGAGTTACTAGAGGCTGAGTTAGCAAAACTCAAAGCCAATCCCCCATTCAAATTACCTACGATTGAATTGCGTCGTGGTGCCGGTGCTTACATCTGCGGTGAAGAGTCCGCCATGATTGAAAGTATTGAGGGCAAGCGTGGTGAGCCGCGTATGCGTCCTCCATATATCGCACAAGTAGGTTTGTTTGGTAGACCAACGCTCGAGCACAACTTTGAAACCTTGTACTGGGTGCGCGACATTGTTCAGCGTGGCCCAGAGTGGTTTAGTTCTTTCGGTCGTCATGATCGCAAAGGTTTGCGTAGTTTTAGTGTGAGTGGTCGCGTGAAGAAGCCTGGTGTGAAGTTGGCTCCTGCCGGTATCACCATTCAAGAATTGATTGATGAGTACTGTGGTGGCATGCAAGATGGCCACAAGTTCTACGGCTATTTACCTGGTGGTGCATCAGGCGGTATTTTGCCGGCTACTATGAATGACATTCCACTCGACTTTGATACCTTGCAACCTTATGGCTGCTTCATTGGTTCTGCCGCAGTGATGGTGTTTAGTGATAAAGACAAAGCGCGTGATATGGCGCTCAACGTCATGCACTTCTTTGAGCATGAGAGTTGCGGTCAATGCACTCCTTGCCGCGTAGGCACAAGCAAAGCAGCTCAATTAATGCAAGCCAAGTCTTGGGATCAGGAAACTTTAGAAGACTTAGCCACAGTAATGGTGGATGCTTCTATTTGTGGTCTAGGACAAGCAGCACCAAACCCCATTCGTTGTATTCATAAATATTTCCCAGAAGAAGTAGCTTAATAAAAGTACATATAAAAAATCAGGGAATAACGAGACAAACATGAACGCACCCACAAATCCTAAAGAACTTGAATTGCAAACCGTAGAGTTCAAGCTAGACGGCAAGACGATTGTTTCCTATGAAGGTGAAACGATTCTCAAGGCTGCTAAACGCCACGGTATTGATATTCCACATCTATGCTTCAAAGATGGCTATCGCCCAGATGGCAACTGCCGTGCTTGTGTAGTGGAAATCAATGGTGAACGCACTCTAGCGCCAAGTTGCTGCAGAAGCGCAACGCCTGGCATGGAAGTCAAAGCCAATAGCGAACGTGCCTTGAAGAGTCAAAAGCTTGTTTTAGAGATGTTGCTATCCGATATGCCTGATGAGGGTTTTAAGTGGGTGGGCGATACCAAGGAAGAAGAGCAAAAGAACCAGCATGGCGAGCTCAGTACTTGGGCTGCACGCATGGACGTTACCGTTCGCCCAGAACTCAAAGCAATTCGCCGCGCAAAAGTCAGCAGCGATGTTTCTCATCCGGCGATGGCTGTCAATCTAGATGCTTGTATCCAATGTAATCGCTGTGTACGTGCATGTCGTGAAGAGCAGGTCAATGATGTGATCGGCTACGCTATGCGTGGTGCTCATAGTGAAATCGTCTTTGACTTGAACGATCCAATGGGCGACAGTACTTGCGTTGCTTGCGGCGAGTGTGTACAAGCCTGTCCAACTGGCGCATTGATGCCTAAAGGTTTAATCGGTTCGCAAACAGTCGACCGCAAGGTAGATTCAGTATGCCCATTCTGTGGTGTGGGTTGTCAAATTACTTATAACGTTAAAGATGAAAAAATTGTTAGCGTAGAAGGTCGTGATGGCCCAGCCAACCACAATCGCCTTTGCGTTAAAGGCCGCTTTGGTATGGACTACATCCATAATCCACAGCGCCTGACTAAGCCACTTATTCGTAAAGCAGGCGTTCCTAAGGATGAATCCATCCTAGATGGCAAGCAAGACTGGTCAGATATCTTCCGTGAAGCAACCTGGGAAGAGGCTCTGGAATTTGCAGCTGGCGGCCTCAAGAAACTCAAGGATCAACACGGCTTAAAAGTGTTAGCAGGTTTTGGTTCCGCAAAAGGTAGTAATGAAGAGGCGTACTTATTCCAAAAACTAGTACGCACTGGTTTTGGTAGCAATAACGTAGATCATTGCACACGTCTATGCCACGCATCATCTGTTGCCGCGCTCCTAGAGGGCGTAGGCTCAGGTGCTGTAAGTAATCAGGTGAATGATGTTGAGCATTCCAGCATGATTTTCTTGATTGGCTCTAATCCAACAGCAAATCACCCAGTGGCGGCTACTTGGTTTAAGAACGCAGCTAAACGTGGCGCAAAAATTGTTTTGTGCGATCCACGTGCAACAGATATCAGCAAGTATGCATGGCGAATGATGCAGTTCAAGCCGGATACTGATGTGGCGATGCTCAATGCCATGATCTATACGATCATTGAAGAAGGCTTAGTAGATAAAGACTTTGTTGAAAATCGGGCTAATAATTTTGCAGCTCTAAAAGAAAATATCAAAGGCTATAGCCCAGAGGCGATGGCACCGATCTGCGGTATTCCAGCAGAGACGCTGCGAGAGGTTGCTCGTGAGTTTGCGACTACCAAGTCAGCTATGATTTTGTGGGGCATGGGCGTCAGTCAGCACGTTCACGGTACAGATAATGCACGCTGCCTAATTGCTTTGGTGAGTATCACTGGTCAAATTGGTAAGCCAGGCTCAGGATTGCACCCATTGCGCGGTCAGAACAATGTGCAGGGCGCAAGTGATGCTGGTTTGATTCCGATGATGTTCCCGAACTATCAACGTGTGGACAATCCAGAAGCACATGCTTGGTTTGAAAAGTTCTGGGATACGCCGCTTGATAAAAAGCCAGGGTACACAGTGGTAGAGATCATGCATAAGATCACTGCGCCCGATTCTGATCCGGACAAGATTCGTGGCATGTATGTCGAAGGCGAGAACCCTGCGATGAGTGATCCAGACTTAAATCATGCACGTCATGCATTGGCATCTTTAGAGCATTTGGTCGTACAAGACATCTTCATGACAGAAACAGCGCTGTTAGCGGATGTGGTTCTGCCTGCGAGTGCTTGGCCTGAGAAGGTAGGTACGGCTAGCAATACTGACCGTATGGTGCAGATGGGCAAGAAAGCCATTAATCCTCCTGGCGATGCAAAGCCTGACTTATGGATTATTCAGGAAATTGCTAAACGCATGGGTCTCAATTGGAATTACCAAGGTCCTGATGCTGGCGTTGCTGCTGTTTATGACGAAATGCGTCAAGCGATGCATGGCGCCATCAAAGGCATTACTTGGGAGCGCCTAGAAAAAGAATCTAGCGTGACTTACCCATGCTTATCAGCTGAAGATCCAGGTCGCCCAATTGTGTTTGATGATCAATTTGCTACAGCGGATGGTAAAGTGAAGCTGGTTCCAGCAGACATCATTCCAGCAAATGAACGTCCTGATGATGAGTATCCATTTGTATTAATTACAGGTCGTCAGTTAGAACACTGGCATACGGGCAGTATGACGCGTCGTGCTACCGTGTTAGATGCCATTGAGCCTATGGCTACCGTATCTATGAATGGTGAAGATATGACTCAATTGGGAGTATCTGCTGGCGATGTGATCACTGTGCAGTCTCGTCGTGGTGAGGTAGGAATTCACGTTCGAAGAGATGACGGTACGCCAAAAGGCGTGATCTTCATTCCGTTTGCTTACTACGAAGCTGCTGCAAACTTAATTACCAATCCTGCCTTAGATCCATTTGGCAAGATTCCAGAGTTTAAGTATTGCGCAGTGAAATTGGCAAAAGGCGGTCAGGCTTCTGCATTGATAGGATATGGCACCAATGCCCCAGGTGGATCTAAGGAAATGTCTAACGTTTAACTTGAGACCCCCTAAAAACCCCGTCCTTGTGTCGGGGTTTTTCATTTAGACTTGCTTGCGCTGGATCATGTAGATACAATGTAGATACATTGAGAGGGGGTCATATGCAAACAGTTATTAAAAAGTGGGGCAATAGCCCGGCTTTGCGCTTAAATGCTGCGGTCATGAAGTCCGCCCAATTAAATATTGATCAGCTTGTCTCTGTAAAAGTGCAGAAGGGTCGAATTGTGATTGAGCCAATCGCAAAACAAGAATATCCACTGAATGAGCTATTGTCCGGAATTACCGCTAAGAATTTGCACGGTGAAGCCGACTTTGGTGAGCCCGTAGGAAAAGAGCTTCTCTAATGGTTAGAGCTTACGTACCAGAGGCTGGTGATGTAGTGTGGCTAGAGTTTGACCCTCAGGCTGGAAGGGAGCAGGCTGGCCGTCGGCCTGCTGTAGTGTTGACTCCTGAGAGCTATAACAAAAAAACGAATTTGTTGGTTTGCTGTCCATTAACAACTCAGATTAAAGGTTACCCTTTTGAGGTGTTGGTTGAGGTCGATGGGGTCCACTCTGCCATCTTATCTGACCAAGTTAAGTCTCTGGATTGGAAAATAAGAAAAGCAAAATATAAAAATACAGTGAATCCTGAGGCCCTCAATGAGGTAAGGGCTAAGGTGAAATCTTTGCTCTCTATAGGATAGGCGAAAAGCACCCAATTTTAGACTGAAATTTAGGTCGTTACGTGAAGACAATCACTGCTGAGAATGGGTATTCTGAGGAAGAGCAGGCTCATTTCTTGATGCGGTTGGAGTGCGCTTGCATAGATAATCCAGAGCTACCACCTACCTTTGTGGCTAACTGTCTTCTGTCGCTTTCTGAGTCTAAATTAGACGAATTGCTTCCTTTTGAGTCAAGTAACAAAGGAATTTAACGGCAACCCCTATTTCTAATGCCAGTTAGAATGATCTCTCTATGGCCAGTTCCAAACCCTCCGTAAACACAGCCGCAAAAGCTGAGCTTCCTGTCCTCATTATTGGGGCTGGGTTAGCAGGCCTAACCGTTGCATTGCATATGGCTGAATCCCAGCCAGTGATCCTGATGGCAAAGCGTGGTTTAGGCGAAGCAGCAACCGCTTGGGCGCAAGGCGGTATTGTTGGGGTGGTTGATAAAGAGCATGACAGTATTGACTCACACGTAGCTGACACTTTGGATGCCGGCGCAGGTCTCGTAGTTGAATCAACTGCGCGTTATATTGCGGAAGAGAGTGCTGAAGCTATTCGTTGGTTGGTAGAGCAGGGCGTTCCATTCACTACTGATGAATCTGGCCCAATGGGTTTGCATTTAACTCGCGAGGGTGGTCATAGTCACCGTCGCATTGCGCACGCCGCCGATGCAACTGGTAAAGCGATTCATGAAGTACTTTTGGATAAAGCCAGGGCGCATAAAAATATTCAGATCTTGGAGCATTGGATTGCGCTCGATCTCATAACCAATCGTCAGCTTGATGCCAAGACGCAGCGCACCAAACCTAATCGTTGTTATGGCGTATACGCACTCGATATTAAAAATAATCGTGTAGAAACCATTGAAGCAAAGTCAGTGGTATTGGCCACTGGCGGCGTCGGTAAGGTTTATCGCTACACCAGCAACCCTGATACTGCTACCGGCGACGGCATTGCCATGGCCTGGCGTGCAGGCTGCCGAGTGGGCAATATGGAATTTATCCAATTTCATCCGACATGTTTGTATCACCCGAGTGATCGCACTTTTCTGATTACTGAAGCGATGCGCGGTGAGGGCGGTTTATTGAAGTTGCCTGATGGCACCCGTTTTATGCCTGAGCATGATGAGCGCCATGAATTAGCACCGCGAGATATTGTTGCACGTGCAATTGACTTTGAAATGAAAAAGCACGGTTTGGACTATGTTCATCTAGATGCAACTCATTTGGGTGAAGTATTTATTAAAGAGCATTTCCCAATGATCTATGCCCGTTGCATGAGCCTCGGTTTAGACATTACCAAAGAGCCAATTCCAGTAGTACCTGCAGCGCATTACACCTGTGGTGGTGTAGTCACCGATCTTAAAGGACGTACTGATTTGCCTGGGCTCTACGCAGTAGGAGAGGCAACTTACACCGGCTTACATGGAGCCAATCGTTTAGCTAGTAACTCCTTATTGGAGTGTGTTGTTATAGGTAAGGCCGCTGCAGAAGACATCTCCAGTCTAAAGACCCCAGCAATGCCGAACTTGCCTTTGTGGGATGAGAGTCAAGTTGAGGATGCTGATGAGCAAGTGGTGATTGCCCATAACTGGGATGAATTACGTTCGCTGATGTGGAACTACGTTGGCATCGTGAGAACCAATCGCCGCTTAGAGCGCGCATTACATCGAATCAAGCTACTCAGATATGAAGTACAGGAGTATTACGCGAACTTTAAGGTTACACGTGACTTAATTGAGCTACGCAATCTTCTGGAGTGTGCGGAACTTATTGTGCGTTCAGCGCTAATGCGCAGGGAAAGCCGCGGCCTTCATTACAGTCGCGACTACCCAGGCACTTGGGCAGTTTCTTATCCAACTATCCTGACTCCCCAGGCAGAAGGCTCTGAAGGCGATTCAGCCCCTTAAAAGCCTTTACCAAGGCTATAAAACAGCATTTTTGGTGATAAGCTAGTCATATCTCAAGAGGAATTTCATGGCTAGCTTTAAAGAGGAAGTCTACGAACATATTTCTGCGGTATATCAAACTGCCGCAGATGAAATTAAGAATGGCCTCAGCTTAATTAAAGAAGTGTGGCCTCTTATCTTTTTATTGTTTCTTGCTCTAGCCGTTCTCATCTGGTTTGCTAAACCCGCGCCACCCGATAAAGTTTTAATGGCCACAGGTACCGGTGGATCCTACAAGGTCTTGGGTGAAAAATATAAAGCCTATTTTGAAAAAAGAGGTATTGAGCTAAAACTCATAGAGACTCATGGCTCTAAAGAAAACCTACAACATTTAATTGATCGCAAAGATCCTATTCAAGCGGCTTTTGTACAGGGTGGCATGATTGCCGTAGATAACTTATCTGGTGTGCAATCTCTGGGTAGCGTTGACTATGAGCCTGTATGGATTTTTTACCGCAAGAACACTTTTAACGAAGGCATTCATGTTTCTGATCGAGATATTACCAAGCTCAGAATCAATATTGGACCCATTGGCAGCGGTACTCATGCTCAAGCAGTCAGCATTCTGAAGCAAAATCATCTCACATCTACTGCACCCAATTTATTGAGTATGAATAATGCCGATGCTGTTAATGCTATTGAGCAAGGAGAAATTGATGCCGTATTTTTGGTTGACGGCTATGACTCGCCAAATGTGCAAAGACTGATAAAAAACCCGAATATTCGCTTGGTGACGTTTAGCCGTGCAGATGCCTACACGCGTCTTCCGCCATATTTTGAAGAGTTGGGAGTGCCTATGGGTGGATTTGATCTGGGAAAAAACATACCAGACCACCCTATTCAGTTGATCTCTACCACGACAAATCTATTGATTGATGATCGCCTACATCCGGCGATTCAGGTCTTATTCTTAGAGGCTGCAAAAGAAATCAATGGAGCAAAATCGTATTTCTCAAGAGCGGGGGAGTTCCCTGTCTATATGAATACCGAAGCACCCCTGAGTAATGAGGCAAAGTTCTTCTATGAAAAAGGTACGCCAACCTTGATGAAGTATTTGCCATTTTGGTTGGCAGAGTTTTTGGAGCGCATGTTCTTCCTCTTACTTCCTTTTGCTGCTTTTGCTTACCCCATCATTAAGTCAATTCCTAGCTATAGAACCAACTTGGCAAAGAAGCAGATCAATTCAATATATAAAGACTTGGATAAATTTGAGCAGAATACAATTCAAACTTTTGATCCTAATCGTCGAGGCGAATATATTGAAGTGCTCAATGATATGGAGCGAAGGGTGCTGGCCTCTAAAGCGGCCAAGCTAGCTACTGCTGACTGCTATAGCCTAAGAAACAATATTGAATTTATTCGTAATGCCCTTGAGAAGCAGGTTATTTATAAGGGTAGGTAAGAGTAAATTAAGCGCGTATTTTGCCGATAGGCTTTGCATGTAAACATAGGCCAAGAGCTGCCAGTACTTTAAGGACCGTATCAAAGCCAGGTATGCGATCACCAGAAAGCGCTTTATAAAGACTTTCTCTTGATAGTCCGGATTCTTTTGCTACTTGTGCCATTCCTTTTGCACGCGCTATATCACCAATTGCCCTAGCAATAAAAGCTGCATCTCCATTGGATTCCTCAATACATGCCTGGAGATAAAGTGCCATTTCTTTTGGTGTGCGTAAATGTTCTGCTACATCATAGGGGCTGGTAATCGTTTTTTCCATTTCATTCTTTACAAATTTTTAGCCAAAAGTTTAGCGATCTGAATATCCTTAACCTGAGTTCTTTTGCTGCCTCCGATAAGGAGAAGGTAAACCGTATTCTCTTGTTTTGCGTAATAAATCCTGTAGCCCGGTCCAAAATCAATTTTCATTTCAAAGACTTTGCTTCCAACTGATTTCACATTTCCTTGGTTGCCTTCTGCTAGCCGTTTAATTCTTGCTTGTATTTTTGCCCTTCCCATTAAGTCATTCAGAGTATCTAACCAAGCTTTAAATTCTTCTGTTTTCCTTATTTCGTGCATTCATTAATGTAGCCAATAGGATACATTAAGTCTGTAAGAAACTCTATAATTTAGCTAAGAATCTACTGAAAAACCTTAAAGAATGCGCATCGAGAAATCAACTGCGTTTACATCTTTGGTCAGCTTGCCAAGAGAGATGCGGTCTACGCCAGTGCTAGCAATAGCGCGCATTTGATCTAAGTTGATGCCGCCAGAAGCTTCCAGCAAAGCACGCCCAGCGGTGATTGCAACTGCTTGCTTCATTTGATCGGTATTGAAGTTATCGATCAAGATGCTCTTGGCGCCTGCAGCTAAAGCTTCTTCCAGTTCAGCAAAGTTTTCTACTTCAATCTGAATATCCACACCCGCATTTAATGCTTGAGCATTTTTTAATGCTGCCGTAACACTACCAGCTGCAGCAATATGGTTCTCTTTAATGAGGATTCCGTGCCAAAGTGCTAAACGTTGATTCTTGCCGCCACCAACGAGTACGGCGTATTTCTGAGCCTGACGTAATCCTGGGATTGTTTTGCGAGTATCTAAAACGGCGCAACCTTGAGGATTCGGGCTGGCGCCAGCGATGGCATCAACGTGCTGACGAGTAATACTGGCCGTCCAAGAAAGTGTTTGCAAGAAGTTAATGCAAGTGCGTTCAGCAGAGAGTAGGGCCTGAGAGTCGGCTTCAATATCGCAAACCTTGGTATCGGGTTTCATTAAGTCGCCTTCAAGGTAATGCCAAGTAACTTTGGCATTGGGGTCGAGTTTCTTGAGTGTGCCTTCAAACCAATCTACGCCACAAAGTACGGCTTCTTGACGAACAATGAGCTGAGCCTTTACCGGCTTACTAGGAACAAGCTTTGCTGTCCAATCGCCAGTGCCAATATCTTCCATGAGCGCATCATGAATATTACGTTGACGGGCCTGTTCTAAAGTTTCGTTGTTATCAAACATATATAAATATAAAAATTAAGCAGCGCCAATATTTTTTACAAAGCCATGCTGTGCTTTAGCTAAGAGGTCGGGATGGTTTTTGGTGAAATCGAGCATACGCTCGATGCAGCCCAATGCCTCAACCCGAATAGGCTCTTCGATGAAGATTTCGCCAGAAGCATTCTCTAAGCAATCCAAAATTCCTTGCAAGCCATTCATGGCCATCCAAGGGCAGTGCGCGCAACTTTTGCAAGTGGCGCTATTACCAGCGGTAGGCGCTTCAATCAATTTTTTGTTTGGAGCCAGTTGCTGCATACGATGCAAGATGCCCTTATCTGTAGCAACGATGTACTCGGTAGCAGAGCCTTCTACTACGGCCTTAATCATGGCAGAGGTAGAGCCCACAACGTCTGCAAGGTCGACCACTGCTTGCGGAGATTCAGGGTGAACTAGGATCATTGCATTGGGATGAGCCGCCTTCAAAATCTCAAGCTCCACCGCTTTAAATTCATCATGAACAATACAAGCGCCATTCCAAAGCAACATATCTGCACCAGTTTGGTCTTGAATGTAACGACCAAGGTGACGATCTGGTGCCCACAATATTTTTTTGCCTTCAACTTTGAGCTGATGAACAATTGCTAATGCGCATGAGCTCGTGACCATCCAATCAGCCTGTGCTTTTACTGCAGCGCTAGTGTTTGCATATACAACGACAGTACGATCTGGATGTAATGCACGAAATTTGGCAAAGTCACTAGCGTCACAACCTAAATCAAGAGAGCAGGTTGCATCTAAGTCTGGCATGAAGACGCGTTTTTCTGGGCTGAGAATTTTGGCGGTTTCACCCATGAAGCGTACACCAGCAACAATCAAATTCTTGGCAGCATGATTTTTTCCAAAGCGTGCCATCTCCAAAGAGTCAGCAACATAGCCGCCAGTAGATAAAGCTAAGTCCTGAATGTCCCCATCTACGTAGTAGTGGGCAACTAAGGTGGCGTGTTTCTCAACCAAGAGCTGCTTGATGCGGGCAATCACTGCCGCTTTCTCGGTGCCATGTAGTTGGGGTGGAGTCTTGGCCCAAGCTTGGGCGGTACAAGTAGCGCCAGCAGCATCCTGCTGGGGGTAATCAAAGGAAATGGGGGTGCTTACAGTTGAATTCATACGAAATCTTAATCGACCCTAGTAATCTTTGTTGGATTGCTAGAACGGCAGCTTTGCATCTGGCTTAGCGGCAAGTAATACGGCCTTAAACTCCGCCTGAATACGGGCAATTGCCTCTTCGCTATCCGCTTCAAAGCGCATCACGACTACTGGAGTCGTATTAGATGGTCTGGCCAAACCAAAGCCATCGGCATATTCAACGCGCACACCATCGATCGTATTAATCGATTCAGAAGTAGGGAACTTGGCATTCGCTTTAATGGCTTCCAATAAGGCAAATGGTTCACCTTCGGCACAAGCCAGTTGCAATTCTGGCGTGCAGATCGCATTTGGTAATTCATTCAGCGTTTGATTAGGATCTTTTTCCTTAGAGAGGATTTCTAATAAACGTGCGCCGGTGTAAAGGCCATCATCAAAGCCAAACCAACGGTCTTTAAAGAAGATATGACCAGACATTTCACCGGCAAGTGGTGCACCAGTTTCCTTAAGCTTGGCTTTAACTAGAGAATGACCTGTTTTCCACATCAAAGGCTCGCCACCATGCTGTTTCACATAGGTTGCGAGATTGCGGGTGCATTTAACGTCATAAATAATCTGCCCACCAGGATTTCTGGAGAGAACATCTTTAGCAAAAAGCATCATTTGGCGGTCTGGGAAAATCACCTGACCATCTTTGGTAACAACGCCCAAGCGATCAGCATCACCATCAAAGGCAAGACCTAATTCATTATCGGTAGTCTGTAAGTTCTTGATGAGATCTTGTAAGTTCTCAATATGCGCAGGGTCTGGATGGTGGTTGGGGAAATGACCATCTACCTCACAAAAGAGTTCTTGGACTTCGCAGCCCAATGCTCTGAAGAGCTTACCAGCAAAAGCACCGCCAACACCATTGCCACAGTCGACAGCAATCTTGATAGGGCGGGCTAGTTTCACATCACCCACAATGCGCTCTAAGTACATTGGGAAAATATCGAACTCACTTCTGTTGCCTTGACCAGTAGCGAATTTCTTCGCCTCAATGCGTTTACGTAGCGCCTGAATTTGATCGCCGTAGATTGCTGCGCCACCCAGAACCATCTTGAAGCCGTTGTAGTTAGGGGGGTTGTGGCTGCCGGTAATCATGATGCCGGACTTTGGCTTTTTGCCATTGAGCGTTTGATTGGCGCCAAAGTACACCATGGGCGTAGCCACCATTCCTAAGTCAATCACATTAATGCCAGTTGACAACAAACCTTCAGTTAAAGCTTCAATCAAGCTAGGGCCAGATAGGCGACCATCACGACCAATCACAATTTCTGTTTCGCCTAGTTCACGCATCTCGGTGCCAAATGCTTGACCGATCAATTTCGCAATCGATGGATCTAAAGTCTCATCAATAATGCCGCGGATGTCATAAGCTTTGAAAAT
>JACCED010431389.1_pt1 | contig 16329 bp, 16 predicted proteins | sample 7455021 | NCBI WGS metagenome assembly JACCED01 (sample SAMN15323456, study PRJNA562643) | freshwater metagenome | isolation source: river surface water | place: USA:Blue River Watershed | collected 2017-08-19 | reverse complement strand
TCAGCGCCAACAGCCAAAAAAGAAGAAAAAGAAGAAGTAACAAAACGGACAATTTGTATTAATTCACTACAATCCCGACAAAGGGGGCATCATGGCAAAGGCTAAGGCAGAAACCACAGAAGTAGCTGTTGAAGAAAAGGCTGTAAAGGCACCAAAGGGCATCGCCAAACTAGAGGAAGAGGGCGATATCGCCGCTGACTACCTAGAGGCGCTACTGGATATCGCAGATCTCGATGGCGATATCGATATCGATGTGGAGAATGACCGCGCAGCGCTAGCGATCGTGGGCGGCAAACTCAACCACCTCGTGGGCCGCGATGGGGAGGTTTTGGATGCGATCCAGGAGCTCACACGCCTGGCTGTACAGACCGCAACTGGTGACCGCAGCCGTTTAATGCTCGATATCGATGGATTCCGCGCTGGCCGTAAAAAGGAGCTCAAGAAGCTCGCTGAGGATATGGCTGAAGAGGCAAAGACAACCGGCAACTCAATCAAGTTGAAGCCAATGAACGCCTTTGAGCGCAAGATCATCCACGACACAATCCAGGATCTAGGGTTGAGCAGCGAATCTGATGGAGAAGATCCAAACCGTTTCGTAGTTATCTACCCTGCATAATTCAATGGAGGTTTCACGTGAAACCCTCATCGCGAGGCATTTTCCAGATGTTGAGCGGGTTCACGCATACGCCAAATTTCTAGAAACCGCGGGAATTGAGCGTGGATTGATCGGCCCACGCGAGGCTGATCGCATCTGGGAGCGTCATATCCTCAACTGCCTGCCTGTAACCACCCTTTTCACAGAAGGGGCAACCGTCTTTGATATCGGCTCAGGAGCGGGTCTTCCAGGCATAGTTATCGCCCTAGCCCGCCCAGATTTAAAGGTAACTCTGATTGAACCCCTTGAACGCCGCGTGGAGTTCCTCCAGGAGGCGGTCGAAGGGCTTGATATTGAGGTAATCCGTGGGCGATCCCAGGATGTAAAGAAGACCGCCCATTATGTAACCGCCCGTGCCGTTGCCCCCCTTGAAAAATTAAAGAAGATCAGCTGGCACCTCTTAAAAACCAACGGCTCATTACTGGCCATGAAGGGCGAAAAAGCCCAAGAAGAGATGCTTTCTGTGCCTAAAGCGATCCTCCATGAGGTAAATCTAGAAGGAATTGAGCTCGGGCGTATCGTCGAAGTGAAAAAAGGTGCTTAACTAACCCACGTGAATGATTCACGTGAAACCAAGAAGGTCGTAGGCACCCGCCGCCTTAAAGAGGCGATGCCTAAACCCGCCTCCCTTCGAATCCTCACCGTCGCCAATCAAAAGGGTGGGGTCGGCAAAACCACCACCACGGTCAACCTGGCGGCAGCCCTTTCCATGGGTGGCTTAGAGGTGGTTGTAATCGATCTTGATCCACAAGGAAACGCTTCCACAGCATTAGGTGTTGAACATCTTGATAATGCAGGAATTTATGAAGTGTTGATGGGTCAATCAACAATGTCACAAGTAATCCAAAAGGTTGCAGGATTTCCTTCACTTGAATGTGTTTCATCAAATACATCACTTGCACAAGCTGAAATTGAATTAGTTCCAATGGTTGCACGTGAAATGCGATTAAAGGAAGCAATCGAAGAGTTGGTTGCAGATCGCGCAGCTATCGGAGAATCTATTGATTACATCTTCATCGATTGCCCACCATCACTTGGTTTACTAACGATCAATGCATTTACATCTGCAAAGGAAGTTTTAATTCCAATTCAGTGCGAGTACTACTCGCTTGAAGGATTGTCACAACTATTGAAAACCTTTGAACTTGTAAAGAAGCGTTTAAATCCAACATTGAAATTATCAACACTTGTATTAACAATGTTTAACAATACAAACCTAGCAAATGATGTTGCCAATGAAATAAGAAAACATTATCCAAAAGAGTTAATTGATATTCCAATCCCCCGCACTGTTCGTGTCTCAGAAGCACCAGGATTTAAACAAACAGTTATGACTTACGATCCAGTTTCACCGGGCGCAGTTGCATACATGTCAGTTGCTCGCGAGTTAGCAGAACGCGGAAAACCATTTGATTCAAATGTTGTTTCAATTAATTACAAACGTGAAGGTGAGATCGCTTAATGGCACGCCGTGGTGGATTAGGTACAAATCTAGATGCGTTGATTCCAACATCTTTAACTGTTGGCGACAAAGAGGTTGCAATTCAAAATCTTATTGAGATTAAAGACATCTCTCCTAATCCTCGCCAACCACGTACCTACTTTGATCCAGTTGCTTTAGAAGAGTTAATCGCTTCAATTAAAGAGATCGGTATTTTGCAACCACCAGTTGTCCGCCAAACAAAGCCTGGTAAGTATGAATTAATCATGGGAGAGCGCCGTTTCCGTGCGGCAAAGGCTGCAGGTTTAACAAGCATCCCTGTCATTATTCGCCAGACTCCAGACAATGAATTACTACGCGAAGCTTTAATTGAAAATATTCACCGCAGTCAATTAAACGCAATTGAAGAGGCTGCTGCATATTCACAACTATTAAATGACTTCAACTGCACACACGACGAGTTAGCTGCAAAGCTGGGACGATCACGTCCTTTAATCTCAAACACAATCCGTTTAATGAACCTTCCAACTTCTGTTCAACAAAAGGTTGCATCTGGAGTTTTATCTGCAGGGCATGCACGTGCACTTTTGGGATTAAGTGATGATGGATCAATCGAGAAATTAGCTGCACGAATTGTTTCTGAAGGTTTGTCAGTACGAGCCACCGAAGAGATCATCTCTTCAGGTGCACCAAAGGGACAATCTGCAAAGAAACCTAAAGGTGCGAAATCAGCTAGCCCTGAACTACAGGAGATCGCTGATCGAATCGGTGATGCCCTAGATACCCGCGTGACAATTCAAGGCAGCGCGAAAAAAGGAACAATCGTTATTGAGTTTGCAGGAGCACAAGATTTACAGCGAATTACTAGGGCGATTGAAAACTAACCTTTAAGTTCAAAACCTTTTCGGTTTGCCATCTCCTGTTTGATAACTCCACCGAGTGCTTTCACACCTTCACGAATTCGTTCTGGTGTTGGGTAGCAATATGACAAACGCAAAGACCATGATCCAAAACCATCGGCGTAAAACGCGGTTCCTGGAACATAAGCAACCTTTGCAACAATTGCTTTAGGCATCAACGCAGTTGTATCGATCTCTGGTGGCAAAGTAACCCAGACGTAAAAACCACCGCCAGGCTTTGTCCACTTTGCTGTTGCTGGGAAGTGCTCTTCAAGAGATTCCAACATTGCATCGCGACGGACCTTATAAAGCTCACAAAATGAGGCGATTTGATCGCGCCATGGCTGATCCGCCAAATAGTTAGAGATCGTTAACTGTGTGAAGTTTGACGGGCACAAGATCGAGGATTCACTGGCGATAACCAGTTTTTCCTTCAATGACGGCGGAACTAACGCCCAGCCCACACGTAATCCTGGTGCGATTGTCTTTGAAAATGAGCCTAAATAGATGACATTCTCTGAATCTTCCGCACGCATCGCATTGGGTGATGGCTTATCAAAGCCCAACAAACCGTACGGGTTATCTTCAACAACGAAAATTCCAGCTTCGCGACAGATATTCAAAATCTCTGTACGGCGAGATGCTGGCAACAAAACACCACTTGGGTTTTGGTAATTAGGAATTGTGTACAAGAACTTAATCTTTCGACCTGCTGCACGTACCGTTTTGATCGCTTCCTGCAAAGCAGATGGAACTAAACCATTTTCATCGGTTTCAACATGCACAACCGATGCTTCGTATTGATGAAAAGTACCAAGCGCACCAACATATGAAGGAGCTTCTGCAAGTACAACATCATTCGGATCTAAAAAGATACGTGAAATAAGGTCTAACGCCTGTTGTGAACCTGTTGTAACTAAAACATCATCAGGGTTTGCACGGATTCCTTCAAGCGCCATAACTTCACAAATCTGTTCGCGCAACTTTGGGTGTCCTTGACCATTGCCATACTGCAACGCTTCTTGTCCATTTTCACGAACTAAATTGTTAACAACATCTGCCATCATTCCCATTGGAAGTGCAGAAAGATTTGGCATTCCACCTGCAAGAGAAACAATCTCTGGTCGCGATGCAACAGCAAAAAGCGAGCGAATCTCACTTGGCTTCATGTGTGCCGCTCGAGATGCAAATCTTTGTTCAAGATTTTGTGGAGCACCTGTCGAGAAACGCTGCGTGATATCGGACATGTCGTAAGTCTCCCATACTCAAGGCTTTACTTGAGTGTTATTTAGCGGCGAATGCCCGCTTTACGAAGATCAGAAATTCTCAAAGTTCCTGTTTTTGCATCATCTTCAGCAGCTAAGTACAGGCGTTGAATTGCGATAACCAAGGCCTCAGCGATGACATCACGGAAATCTGGACGATTCAAACGCGAACTATCACCTGGATTACTGGTGTACCCCAAATCAATACGCACCGTAGGTGCAGTGGTTAAACGCAACAAATCCCATGTTTTTGCATGGATTCTGCAGTTAGTTAGGTCGGTACGGGCGCAGATTTCTCGCTGAACTAAAGATGCAAAACGTTCTCCAACAATTGAATGAACTCCATGTGCATCACTTCCATAAAAATAGGTTGCTGCACCATGTGCTTTTTCATTTGGATATGAATCTGTGTTTAATGAAATCATCAAATCCGCATTGCTCTTATTGCTAAATTCAATTCGATCATGCTCTGATGGATTATTGGTTGCACCACGAGTCAGGAAAACCGATGCACCCAATGCAAGCAAGCGACCTTCAGTACGAACCGCAACATCGTAAACAAGTTGATCATCACCATCAGGGTTCAAAACAATTACCTTATTAGCAAGTGCTGATCCACGACTTTGTTGTGTTGCAGTCTGTCGCAGCGCTGATGGCGCTCCCCCAGAGACAATCTTTGTTAAACGGATCAACGCGATGATTGTCGCTGGTCCGCACTTTCCATCTACTGTAGTTCCTACGGATTTCTGGAACTCTTTTACCGCTGATTCGGTACGCGGACCGTAAATTCCATCCACCCGTCCGCAATCAAAACCCATTTCAGTTAAACGGGCTTGTAGCGCTGCAACATCATCGCCACGCATCAACGGTGATTCTTGAAGATATAAAGAACGATCACCAAGTTTCCAACGCGCCTCCTCTAAGGCACGCGCTGTGACCGCATCAACAAAACCCGTGACATCGAGGCCACGGGCTTGTTGAAATGAGCGGATCTCCGACTCGGTTAAATCTGACATGAAGTTATGCGAGGAAGCTTTCTAGCTCCTTCAATAGCGCTGGCTTTGGCTTTGCACCAACGATTGTCTTTACAACCTCACCATTGACATACACATTCATTGTTGGAATCGATGTGATTCCATACTTGATCGCAATCGCTGACTCTTCATCTGTGTTGAGCTTTACGATCTTGATCTTTGAGCCGTACTCATCTGAAATATCTTCAAGGATTGGGCCAACTGCACGGCATGGGCCACACCATTCAGCCCAAAAATCAACCAAAACAGGGGTGCTGCTCTTAAGAACCTCTGCATCGAAGGTCGCTGTCGTTACTTTGCTAGTTGCCATCGTCGTACTCCTCTTTTCGTTGTTGTTAATACCTTAGTGAGCCAAAAACTTTTCTGCATCTAATGCGGCAGCACAACCAGAACCGGCAGCTGTAATCGCTTGACGGTATGTGTGATCCACTAGATCGCCACATGCAAAGACACCCTTTTGGTTGGTGCGTGTAGAACGACCTTCGCAAATTACATAACCTTCATTATCTAAATCAATCTGTCCTGTAATTAACTCGCTGCGCGGAATATGTCCGATCGCAACAAACAAACCTGTAAATGCGCGCTCTGATTCAGAACCATCAACAGTATTGCGCAGCTTTAATCCTTCAACCTTGTCTGCACCCAACACATCAATAACTTCGGTGTTCCATAAGAACTCAATCTTTGGATTTGCCTTTGCACGATCCGCCATAATCTTTGATGCACGCAAGGTATCCCGACGGTGAATCAAAACAACCTTGTCTGCAAAGCGAGTTAAGAAAGTTGCTTCTTCAACGGCGCTATCTCCGCCACCAACAACAGCAATTGTTTGTCCACGGAAGAAGAAACCATCGCAAGTTGCACACCACGAAACTCCATGGCCCGACAAACGCTTTTCATTCTCTAAACCAATTTCACGGTATGCGCTACCGGTAGCAAGGATGACCGCCTTGGCTTTAACAGTATTTCCAGAACCATCCTTCAATACTTTGATATCGCCAGTTAAATCCATTTCAACGATGTCATCGGTGATTAACTCAGCACCAAAACGCTTTGCCTGTTTACGCATGTTGTCCATGAGATCTGGTCCCATAACTCCATCGGTAAAACCCGGAAAGTTTTCAACCTCAGTTGTGTTCATGAGTGCGCCACCGGCGGTGACTGAACCTTCATAGATAATTGGATCTAACTGCGCGCGAGCAGCGTAGATCGCAGCGGTGTATCCGGCTGGACCTGATCCAACAATTACGACATTTCTTACTTCACTCATGTGTGCTCCTTAGACCCCGAAATCTAATGGTTTTCTTCTGGTTTTGTTGAACGGCGCGAGATTGAACTGCCCAAGTGGCGGATCATGGAGATCTCCTCAACCTTGAGCGCCTTTGCGGCGAAGATATAGCCAAAGAATGCGATGACCATCACAAGTAGCAGTTCACCTGCACGTGCAGCTTGTGTAAGTTCAGCACCAACCCATGCGATGTACTCCACCATTGCAAACAATGGAAGCATTACAAGCAACGAAGCGGTCAATAAACGCATATGTTGAGCAAGAAACTCCCGCACAGCTAACTTTCCAGTGTGCTTTTTCAATAAACCAAGGGTGACAAGTAATCCAACAAGGTAACTAAATGAGAATGCAACACCTAAACCAACTGTGACCCACTGATTCTTCAAGAAGTACAAGAAGAAATAAGAAAGCGCTACAGAAATAATATTGATTATCAAGATTGAAACTACTTGTGTACGAGTATCTTCAAATGCATTAAATCCACGAATCAAAATTAAGTTGATTGAGAATGCAACCAGACCAAAGCTAAGCGCTGACAAAACATGTCCAATGTAGCGAGAGTCTTCCACTGGAATACCAATAAAAATAACTTCGGTAATTAAAGAACCAAAGAGCAAGAAAGCAACTGCACTAGGAATTGTAATTACACCAACCAAACGAATCGCTCGTATCAGTTGTGCTTTGACCTCTTCCCGCTTTCCATCTAGCGCTAACTTAGAAATATGCGGCAAGATCGCTGTAATGATTGAAATTGTGACGATTGAATACGGCAACAACATTACAAAGTAAGCATATGTATATGGTGTGTAACCAACACCTGTTGTAATTCCCTCTTGCGCGCTTCGTACGGCGGCAGATGTTGCAACGTTGACCGTTACTAAATAACCAAGCTGTGAAATCAGGACATAAATTAATGTCCACCCCGCCAAATTAAACGACTTACCTAAGCCTTCAAGCCCTAACTTTGGCTTGATTGTGATTCCCAAACGCTTTACAACCGGCACTAAAACCAAGGCTTGAACAACAACACTTAAGGTCGTTCCCCAGCCCAAAATCTGCACCTGCAACGGCGTGATATTTGAGATGTTTACGCCTGGAGACACCAGCAAGAACCCGCCAAAGAGCACAATTCCAACCAGGTTATTGGCAATTGGCGCCCACATAAGGGGACCGAAAGAGCCTCGGGCGTTAGCTACCTGGCCCAACATCGTAAACAAACCTAAGAAGAAGATCTGCGGCAAACAGTAACGAGTGAAGGCGATTGCAATCTCTTGCTCGGTTTCAAAACCCGGAGTGAAAAACTCTGGTGCATACAAACGCACCAATGCAGGTGCAAAGAACATTCCAAGTGTTACCAACACCAGAAGAATTAAAGAGATTGTTGTAATTAAGCGTGATGCAAAACCATCTCCACCATCATCATGCTCAAAGGATCGAACTAGTTGTGGAATAAAGATCGCAGTAAGTGCGCCACCAACAAGCAAGTTGTACAAAATGTTTGGCATTGTGTTTGCAACATTGTAAGTATCTGCAAGCAACGCCGTACCTAAAACCGCAACAATCAAAATTCCGCGGATAAAACCTGTGATGCGCGAGATTATTGTTCCAAGCGCCATGATTCCCGAGGCACGGAAGAGCTCATTAGATTTCATTTAACTCTCCTTCGCACTCGACGCACACTTTGGGCAACCGCCGCTAATAACAACAGTATGGCTGAACCGGTGGTAAACCAGGTCACCCGTGAATCAATAACAGTTGAATTTAAAGTTAACAAAGCTTCAGGCACAACCTCGTTGTCATCTTCTGTACCAGTTATCAAAGCCGAGACAGTTGTCTGGCCTGGCGCAATGACATCAACCTGCATCTCTAGCTGTTTCTTTGAGTTAGCAGGTATAACAACATCATCAAAGCTTCCAACAATCACACGTGAGTTGATTGGAATCATTGCAATATCAACGGTGACATCAACAGCAAATTCGTTAATAACAGTTACAGGAAGTTTTACCGAAGATGTTGTGATTTGGTACTTACCGCTATTTATTCGAAGTTTACGAACCATGTCTTTGACCGCTGCGGTTGCGCTATATGAAAAGTATTCGCGAGAGTCTTTATCAAGTGTTGGCGACAACAATTGAGCTAAACGCGCTCTTAAGTGGATCAATTCGGGGGTATCTACAACCCGAGATAAACGGGTTAAAGCTTTGCGATTTTCACTATAACTCTTGCGTAAAGGGTTGCTTAACCCTGATTTTCCTACGCTCCACTTAACCCCTGGCTCGCTTCGGACAATTCGACCAAGTGCCAACTGCAAACGGTTCTGACCATAGACATAATAATTTTTTAACTCACTTGGCGCTAAACGCTTTGCAAGAGCGACATCGGGATTTCCATAAGCAAGAGCGACAACATCATTTCCAGCGGTGACGCGCTTCAATTGTGTTAACCACATTGACGCAATCTCTTTACCTGCAGGTTCTGCCTCAGTTGCCAATGTGTACTCATTTGCCATCAAAATGACTTCATCAACTAAAGCTGGATCAATCACCCACGTGCGGTTTTTTGCGATCGGTTGAAAAACCTTTAAACCTAAATCTCCTGATGGTGTTAACAGTTGAGCTAAATCATCATTTCGAAACTCACCTGTAAAGGTTTGGTGAAGTGGCGCAGTAATTCGAATAACTGTGTTTGCGGCCACCGCTTGAGGCATCATCAATAACACAAGCGCAGAAACAATCAACACCGCTAATTTCTTCATGGAGTTAGCTCCGCACTGCGTGCAATCAACTTTTTCTCATCGGGATAAGCAAGTCGATCCACGATCTCTTCAAGTGGAAACCATGAAACCTCATCAACTTCACTTTCCTGCGCAGCTAAAACTCCACCGACTTCAGTGAACATAAAGTGATGAACTGTTTTGTGAATTCGCTTTCCACCAGCCATAAACCAAAAATCGATTACTCCCAATGATTTTGTAATGCTGGATGTAATTCCAGTTTCTTCCGCAACCTCACGAATCGCAGCTTGTTCTGGGGTTTCACCCTCTTCGATGTGACCCTTTGGCAGAGACCACAACACTCGCTTGCCTGTTGCATCCTTATGATCGTAACGACCAATTAATAAGCCCTTAGTGCCGGTCGTATCGATTACTAAACCGCCAGCACTCACCTCATCAACGCGCTTTGCATACGGGCGCTTTACGTGAGGACCCTTGTTAGGAGCCGTTTGAGTCTGTGGTTGTGGGCCGCGGTTACCGGATCGCTTGCGCTTCCGTTTCTTCTTCGTGCCTTCGCTGCCCGCACCAGGTGCCGGGATCATGAAGCAAGGATAGTGCTTTAACCTTACTTATTGTGAGTAACGCATTAGGCGCGGCAGGTGAGTTAGCGATCCGTTCATTGATTGAACGCGCACCGCTAGCAAGCTCCCTTGCCCAAGCCTTCAAAGCCAAAGGTTTCACCTTGGCGCTAGTCGGCGGACCTGTACGCGATGCGATCTTAGGTCGTTTAGGAAATGATTTAGATTTCACGACAAACGCTCACCCATTAGAAACAAAAAAGATTTTGCAATCATGGGCTGACAATGTGTGGGATACCGGAATTGCCTTTGGAACCGTTGCGGGTAAACGCGGTGATACAACTGTAGAAGTAACAACATACAGAACTGAAAGTTACGATCCAGATTCTCGCAAACCAGACGTTGAATATGGCGATTCCATTCATGGAGATTTATCGCGACGTGATTTCACCGTTAACTCGATGGCACTTGAATTAACTGGAGATAAACCAGAGTTCATCGATCCATTTAATGGTTTACAAGATTTAGCGGCAAAAGTATTGCGAACACCAGTTCGCCCAGGCGATTCATTTAATGATGATCCACTGCGCATGATGCGCGCCGCTCGTTTTGCAAGTCAGTTGAACTTTGAAATCGCACCAGAGGTTTTGAATTCAATGAAGGATTTAGCTCATCGAATTTCTATTATTTCTGCTGAACGTGTTCGTGATGAGTTCACAAAAATTATGATGTCATCCAACCCGCGTATTGGAATCACACTTCTTGTAGATACCGGCTTGGCAGATATTGTCTTGCCTGAAATTCCAAAACTCCGTCTTGAAGTTGATGAACACCACCATCACAAAGATGTTTACGAACACTCAATAACCGTTCTCGAACAAGCCATTACCCAAGAGACACGTCTCGGTGGTCCCAACCTTGTTATTCGTTTAGCTGCGCTGCTCCATGACATTGGTAAACCAAAGACGCGAGCCTTTATTGAAGGTGGCGGAGTTTCTTTCCATCACCACGAAGTTGTTGGTGCACGTCTTGCAAAGAAGCGTTTACAAGCGCTGCGCTTTGATAATGACACAATTGATGCAGTTGAGCTACTAACAATGCTGCACCTGCGCTTTCACGGATATGGGGAAGGCGAATGGACCGATTCTGCGGTTCGTCGTTATGTGCGTGATGCAGGCGAATTCATTACACATTTACATGTATTAACTCGTGCTGATTGCACGACCCGTAACAAAGCAAAGGCTGCGCGTCTATCTGCAACCTACGATTCTTTAGAAAAGCGCATCGAACTATTAATGGAGCAAGAAGAACTATCCAAGATTCGTCCTGATCTAGATGGTGCTCAAGTTATGCAGTTATTGAATTTGAAACCATCGCGCGAAGTTGGACAAGCGATGGATTTCTTAATGGAGCTACGTCTTGATCAAGGTTCAATCGGAGAAGAGGCTGCAACTAAAGCCCTTCTTGAATGGTGGGCTAGTAGGTAGCTTTGAACTTACTTGGTCGCAGAACAACAACTGCAACCAGTAAATACGCGGTCATTACAAATAGTGGAACTTTTGCGGTAACACCAGATGTTGGCAGCAACAACGCCGCAATCAATCCACCGCTAACAATCGCGCTGTTAACAACGACATCGTAAACCGCGAAAACTCGACCACGGTAGTAATCATCAATCTTTGATTGGACCAAAGCATCATTTGTAACCTTAATATTCTGACCGCAAAAAGCTGTTAGAAATGCGGTTACAGATAACGCAATCTCGGTCTGCCAAATCGCTAAGAAGATTGGTGAAAAGGCGCTGGCAAACATCGCAAACTTAATCCAGCGATGACGACCAAAACGTGCAACACCGTATGGTGCTAGAAATGCGCCTAAGAAAACACCAATCCCCGCAATAGTTAATGCAATTCCAAAACCCTGTAAACCATCTTCAGGTCTCGATGGATCATTAAATGTATTGCGCTCCAACAACAAAGCCGTAAGAGTTAATGCGGTCAAACCACCACGATGAATCGCAGTAGCAATGATTCCGCGCGCTGTATCAATATTTTTGCGAAGGAAATCAATACCTTCACGCATATCGGTAAAGCCTTGAGTAAATGAGGCTGCAGCCTTTTCATGCTCAAGCGGACCGATCTCATACTTACTTAACCGTCCTGAAAGCAAGGCTGCGGCGAAGTAACCACCCGCCGCCATCAATATAAGTAAGGAATCAGCGTGATCTGCAAGGGCGGCACCATCTACGAGTGCGCGAACTCCAACGCCGATTCCACCACCCAACACAACTAAAACTGAACCACCAGTTACCGCAATTGCATTTGCGGTGATTAATGATTTGGAATCAATAAGTAACGGTAAACCTGCAGATAAGGCGGCAAGAATCAAACGGTTAATTCCAAAGGCAACAAGAACAACAACAGTTAAAGCAACGCCAGTTGTTCCACTAAAAACAAATAATGCAACTAAAAATAGATTTGCACTGCGAGCTAAGTTTGCATAAAACAATGCGCGTTGTCGCGATACGCGATCCAAAATAGTTCCAACAAAAGGTCCAACAATTGAATACGGTAACAAGACAACTGCAAAACCAATTGCAGCACTTAAAGCATTTGCTTGTCGTTCAGGTGAGAACAACACAAAGGATGCCAAGGCACTTTGGAAGACACCATCGGTCATCTGCCCCGTCCATCGGACCGCAAGCAGGCGCGAAAGCCGTGGATGTCGAATCAATCCAGCAAAGCTCATAAGAAAGAGCGTAACCATCTATTTGGGATTATTCTTCTCCTTAATGAAGTCGCAACGATCATTCATCGATTATTCACTCGATAAGCGCGCTACCTTGATAGCGCTCTTTCGGGGAACCGTTGATGCCTGCGACGCCGACCCGTACCTAATGCGTGCGGCTAAATGGCATGGCGACAAAGTTGATCGCAACTGCCCAGTATGTAAAAAGGAAGAGCTGGTCGAACTTCGCTACACATTTGGTGAGCAGTTAGGCCAGTACTCAGGTCGCATTAAGACTCCTCGCGAATTAGTTGAGATGGAACGCGAGTTCGGCGAATTCACCGTCTACATCGTTGAGGTATGCCGCAACTGTTCATGGAATCACCTATGCGCCTCATACATCTTGGGCGATGGAATTGAACGAAAAGCCCCGCGCAAGGTACGCACCTTGGAGGATGAGGATTACGCCAAGGGATAGCATTGCCAAATGGCCCGTAAATTACTGATTAGAGCAGCGGTTTTCCTCGGCGGTTTTGGATTTGTTGCCGGCTCTGTTTTGTTTGCACTTGCCTACTTAACCGTTGATATCCCTGATCCCAACGCATATGTAAATAGTCAATCGACAATTATTCAGTACTCAAATGGCGAGGAAATTGGTCGCGTCGGTACTCAGAACCGACAGATTGTTCCTCTTGCAAAGATTCCTCTCAATGTTCGTCACGCAGTTTTGGCTGCAGAGGATCAAAACTTTTACTCCAATAAAGCTTTTTCAATCAAAGGACTAACTCAAGCAGTCCTAGACAACATTATTAAATTGGGAAATGGTCGAGGCGGATCCACAATTACACAGCAATATGCCAAAACCGCTTTCTTAACACCTGAACGTTCGATTCAACGAAAGATTAAAGAGCTTGTAATTTCAATTAAGTTAGAGAACCAACTATCCAAGGATCAAATCTTTGAAAGTTATCTCAACACTATTTACTTTGGTCGCGGCTCATACGGTGTTATGACCGCTTCACAGCAGTATTTCAACCGCAACGTTGATCAACTTACTAATTCACAAGCTGCGGTAATCGCTTCGATTCTGCGCTCGCCAGGTTTGTACGATCCAAAGTTTAAAGAGGGTAACGCTGAGCGATTGGCAAACCGTTTTGAGTATGTTAAAAACAATATGATCGAAGCGGGCTGGTTATCTGAAAAAGATGCCGCGAAGATGAAGGTTCCAACGATTGCTCCACGTTCTACATCTGGACAGCTCAGTGGACCAAAGGGTCACATTATTGAAGCGGTACAAAAAGAGTTAGCAAAACTTGGATTTAGCCAGGACCAACTATTAGTTGGTGGACTTGTTATTAAGACAACTCTGGATCAAAAGGCTCAACAATCTGCCGTTGATGCGGTTAACAAGTTCTATCCAGCAAATGCACCAGCTGATCTGCGAATCGGTCTAGTTGCAATCCGCCCTGGAACCGGTGAAATACTTGCACTATACGGTGGTCGCGATTACCTAGAACGCCAGTTAAATGATGCAACGCAATCAATCACCCAGGCAGGTTCAACCTTTAAGCCCTTTGCATTAGTTGCAGCGCTTGAACAAGGGATTCCACTGTCATCAATGTGGAACGGTGATTCACCACAAACATTTGATGATGCAGGCAAGCCATATGTTGTTTCAAATTACGGCAACGAGGGTTGGGGCCAAATCAATCTTAACTTCGCTACCAAGCACTCAGTTAACACCGTCTTTGTTCCACTTGGAATCAAGGTTGGTCCAGACAAGGTTGTAGATGTTGCACGTCGCGCAGGTATTCCGGAAAGCGTTGCAATGATGCCAACACCATCAGTTGTTCTTGGAACATCAAGCCCACACGTTGTTGATGTTGCAAACGCTTACGCAACCTTTGCTGCACAAGGAATTAAGTCAAAGCCATTCTTAGTAACTCAGGTATTGGGTTCAAATAAGGGCGTTCTTTTTGAAGCAACACCTCAAACACAAGAAGTATTTAGCAAAGAGGTTATGGCTGATCTGACATATGCACTTAAGGGAACAATCACTGGTGGTACTGGTGCAGCAGCGCTTGCACTTGGACGACCAGCTGCTGGTAAGACAGGTACATCGCAATCAAATGCATCTGCATGGTTTAGCGCCTACACACCACAAATTGCAGCATCAGTTTCATTCTTCCGCGATAACGCAACCCAATCCCTCAATGGAATTGGTGGAATGACATCACTTACTGGTGGTTCCTTCCCAGCGCGTATCTGGACTCAGTTCATGAAGGGTGCACTCAAGGGCGAACCGATTATGGATTTCCCAGCACCATCAAATATCGGTGGTCTTGATCCTGTTGTAATGACATCAGGTGGACGACAAACTCCTAAGCCCTAATGAAAGTTAGAACGCTAGTAGTACTAGCAATTCTTGCTTCTCTACTGTCATTTGCGAAGTTCAGCCACTGCGAAAACACTGGCTGGGCAACGCCAGATCAATACATTCACGCCTGTTATAGCGACCTTCCTTCCTTGTTTGAAGCTCGCGGGTTAAGTACTAATCAATGGCCATATGCAAGCGCAGATAACAGTGTGGAGTATCCGGTACTAACTGGTGTTGTTATGTACCTAACCTCATTTGCTGCAAACTCACCAGCTTCATATTTCAATATAAATATTTTCTTTTTAGTTCTTCTATTTCTAGCAACAGTGTTACTTGTTCGAAGGATTCGTCCAGAGTTTGCTTACTTAGTACCAGTAGCACCAGCAATGATTGCTTCTCTATTTATCAACTGGGATTTATGGGCTATTGCAACCATGCTTCTTGCGATCTATTGGTTTGATCGCAAACAGTATTTATCTAGCTCCTTGCTACTTGGAGTCTCAATCTCAACCAAGTTCTTACCAATCTTTTTGTTGATTCCAATTGTTTTTATCTTCTGGCGCGAAAACAAAATCAAGGAAGCGATCAAATACCTCGCAATTACTTTTGGATCCTGGCTGTTGATCAACGCGCCATTTGCACTAACAACACCAACTGGTTGGTGGCGCTTCTACAAGTTAAATCTTGAACGCGGTCCTGATTGGGGTTCAATCTGGTTGGCGTTACAACAACTTGGCGTTAACTTCACAAACTTGAACTGGTTATCAATCCTGTTACTTCTCATCGCATTTACAACAATTGTGGTCTTGCTATTTGAATTACAGTACACACCAACCCTTGCATCGGTCTCATTCTTTGTTCTTGCTTCGGTAATGTTGGCAAGCAAGGTGTATTCACCTCAATATGTCTTATGGTTGACACCGCTTGCCGCAATCGCACTGACCCACACAAAAGATCTGCATGCATTTTGGGTATGGCAAGCAACTGAAATTATTTATCACGTAGCAATCTGGCAACACATCGCTCAGGTCACCGATGCCAAGTTCGGCCTAGGGCCAACCCCCTATGCGATCCTGACCCTGGTCCGGATCGGGGGCACGATCTACCTGATGGCCATCCTTGCCCGCCGAGCGCTAAAGGGCCGAAATACGCACAGCAAACTGCTCGATTTACTGTTTGAGGGCTCCAAGGCTTACCCTTGACCTCCCTAGAAACCCAGTTTCCAGGGGAATTTAACCCTCCTGTCACGGAAATACCGTGGCCGTCTTAGTCCAGAGGAGGTCGGGTTAACACATGCGTCATTATGAACTTATGGTCATTCTTGATCCAGAACTAGAAGAACGCACAGTCAC
>JACCED012484157.1_pt1 | contig 16334 bp, 11 predicted proteins | sample 7455021 | NCBI WGS metagenome assembly JACCED01 (sample SAMN15323456, study PRJNA562643) | freshwater metagenome | isolation source: river surface water | place: USA:Blue River Watershed | collected 2017-08-19 | reverse complement strand
TCGCTAGTGCCAATCTGGTTCCTAATCTTCGCGAGAGTAGTTCCATATCCTCGCCAACCTTTTGGTCGACGATTCGGGCATAGTGCTGGGTGCTTTTGATGTTCTTGTGGCCAAGCATCTTGCTAACTGTTTCAATGGGTACTCCATTCATCATTGTGACGGTGGTAGCGAACGTGTGCCTCGCTACGTGAAATGACAAGACCTTGGAAATACCGCACAAATCAGCTAGTTCTTTTAGATAGGCATTGATTTTTTGATTCGTCAAGATTGGGATAACTAAATCCTCGGGATTCAGTGCTTCCAGGTTGCAGTACTTCCGGATGATCTCCATCGGAACATTCAGTAAAGGGATATTGGCCTGTCCACCCGTTTTCTGGCGTTGTGTTCGGATCCAATACTTTTCCTCATGGTATTCAATCTCACACTTCCGGAGCTGCTTGACATCGATATAAGCAAGCCCTGTAAAGCAGGAGAACACAAAGAAGTCACGAACCCGAATCAATCGCTCGAAAGGGGACTGGAATTCCATCAACCGCTTTAACTCTTCCTCGGTCAAATAGGGTCGAATCACCTCCTTCATGCCTAAACTGATTCCAGAAAAGGGATCCTTGATCAACCAACCGTGTCGAATCGCCATGGTGGTAATCTTCTTGACGTTCTGCAAGAATTTGTTTGACGTGTTGAAATTGCACCCTTTTTCTGTTTTCAGGTACAGAGAAAACTGGTTAATCATGTAGTTGTCTACGGCTTTGAGTGAGACATCATCTGACCGGTAGTTTTTAATGAGGAAGCTCTGAAGGTGATTCCGGGCGGTCATGTTTTTCTGATAGGTGGCATAGGTGGTCTCTTTTCCAAGAAGCGACTTCAAGCTGGCGATGTAATCATCCCAGACCTCGATGATCATCTTGGCCTTAGCGTTGTTGATGCCCAGGATGGCATCACGAAGATCTGAAGCCAGTACTTCCTCTTTTTGCATCAGTAGGTCATTGTACCGCTGATGAGCCCTTACACGAACTGCTTCCAGGTAATCATTAAATACCCTGGCTTCGCTCGTTCGGCCTTTCATTTGGTACCTCACCGAATCCCATTGATCGGGTACGATGAAGCGCTTTAATCTCAGTGCTACGGCATCACCATTAATAGTGATACGGAGCATAACGGGGCATTCCCCGTTCTTCTTTGCTTTTGTCCGGTTGATGTAGAACACCAGACTGAATGTTGATTTTGACGACATAAGGCGCAATTGTGTTAATTGTGCCCCCCATTTTGATTACAAAACTACATTTACCCCTCGGCTAAATCAAGCTTATCTTGTTGATTTTCAGTCCTATTATGTTCGTATCTGTTCGTTTGCGTGTGACCCCTTTTGCTTTTTTAAAAAGGGGTCACGAATAGGAAACCTAATTGGCGTACAAACGCGAACATTTTCGGAAAGTAAAGAACAAAAAAAAGTGTGTAAATCAAGGACTTACACACTTTTCGAACAGTTGCGAACTGTATTCAGCGGAGAGAGAGGGACTGGAATGGATTACCCTATTGGATTGTATATCAACACTTTAAGATGTAAACAACTTATCAACAGAAGCGTGGGTGAAGTGGGAATTTCTGCAATTCAAACCGTTTATTTGCCTGCTTATGATTTTTCATTTTTCTTACCTTTTTCGTTCAAATTGAGTATGAATGTCCTTATTAATAAAATCATGAAAGTCAACTTAGCCGCGATGAAAATGAATCCCACTAAATTCGTCCAAAACGTATTTTTAATTAATAAATGATAAGTGGCTATTGTCAACCACATAAAAACCAAAAACAAAAAATTAGAACCCCCAAAAGCGACAACTTTTGAATCAAAGTAATTATTTCTGTAACCAAAAGTAACCAAATACCCCATACAAATTACAAAGAAAAACAATGATAAATAGGATACATAAACACAAAATACTGCGTAGGTCAAACCTATTTTCATATAAAAACTTATGCCTATTCCTACTATTAAACTTCCTAGTAATGTGATTAAGAATTGTAGTTGATTTTGAATTTTTATTTTTTTAAGAAGTTTCATATTGTCGCGTTCATGTTTCGACAATATTTTCTTACTTTTTATTACAGTATCTTTATTAAGATCTGTATTGTCAACAACGTAATCATTGATTAGAATACCATTTTCAAATTCTAAAAACCTATCATTTTTATAAGTTGACCCATAGCCACCATGCACATATTCTATTAGTTTCCCATAGGGCAATCGAATTGAATCTGTAACCCAGCTAGCAAAAACCGATGTTTGTCCAGGAAATAAATAGTTCAAATCAACTTTCACATAACCATCCAAATACGCCTTGAATGCCACGAGGAATAGTTTATTGTCAATAATTTCCCAACTAGCCTCATAACTTCTTGAAATAGCAGTGCTTGTAAATACAAATTTCAAATCGGGTCTTGAACTAATGTAATCGTTGAGGAGTTCATTTGCCATATAAAAAGTGCCTCTATTGTAATTTAATTTGTCACCAATTTGTGCTGTCCTAATTTTAGAATTATAGTCAAAAGGATGCTATTCATAAGTTCAAACGTCTGAACCAAAGATAAACTAATAATAGAAAATTATATGAATTAAAATCTAAAATCAATAATTCAATGCAAAAGACACCACCCACCATTTTTTTTTGAGGGATATACCAAGGTTTTGAAATAATAATAAAGAAAATGAATATATTTGGTGAAGAAGAGTTTGAACAATGGGCTACTACACATGTTTAAGATTAAAACAAAAAAATACAAAATCAAATCTACTTCATTGAAGATGGAGTTTTAAATTTGGAAATAGAATATGAATAAAGAATATCGGCTAGCGACCGTTGCCAGCGAATTAAATACAAGTTTTATAGTAATTGCAGAATTTCTTCAAAGCAAAGGTTACAAAGTTCCAAGTAGACCAACTCACAAAATAACTGAAGAAATGTATAATTTTTGTATTGCTGAATTCAGTTTAAACCCAGAAAAAGCAAAAGAGGCAATTAAATTTAGCGATAAAATATTAAATTCCGCAAATAAAATTATTAAAGAGAAAAACATTAGGGATATAAAAGGTAATTTTACAAATAATACACAAAATGAAATTTGGAAAAAATACATTCTAGCGCAATCCAAAATTCTAGAGTTCAAGTCAAACCCTATTAGAATTGTTTACAAAAATAAATTAAAGTTTAGTGAATCTAAAATAAAACTATCTGTTGATCAAGTAATTCATAAACAAGTTTTCAAAAAAGAAGTTGAAGCGGTATTTGATATAGATAACTTTGATATGGACAGTGGATTTATACAAAAAAATGTATCTAGCAATTTTAATATTAAACATGATAAATTATCCAAATTAAAGGAATTAGCTGATGTTTGTTATATAAACTTTAATGAGAATCCAATAATAGATGGATACATTAATCAACAATGTAATCTTGATTACATTGTAAAATTTATCGAAAAGAATATTAATATTTTGATACCTATTAAAAGATTTCAAGAAGAAAAATCAATTTATCTAACTTGGGCTGAAAAGAACCTCATCGATGAATTAAAGTTCATTAATTTTAATAAAAAAACAAAAGCAAAATTTAAAGTAGTTACTCGTGATGAAAATGATAATATTTTTAATATCCTAGATGAACTTTTTAACACTTTAGACAAAAAAAATTATCGCACATCAAAAAAACATTGTACAATCTCATTCACCTTTCAGAATAAAGAAGAATTTAAACAAAAACTAAAAGTTATTGAAAATATTAAATCTATCAATATTATTGATCTAGGAAAAGATCAAAAATACAAATTCACAATTAATTACGAAAATAGACTTATTGAACTACAAGAATTATTAACTAAAAACTATCCAAATATAGAAACAAATCTTACTGAAAATGGCGAAAAACTCATTTTTCGACAATTTTATTGTTCAGGAAACAAAACTGAAATTCTTGCGCGTTTAAACTATCAATTGGAAGAAATTATAGATTCTGAAAAGTTTTTTTATAAAATCAACGATTCTTTCATTGAAAAGTATATTTGTGAAGAAAATTTACAACAAAAAAAAGAACAAGAAGAAGAAAAATTACGAAAACTATTATTTGAAGAATTTTATTTCTCTGAACCAAATAAAGAAAGGTCTTATTTAGGAAGGCTTCAAAAAGTAAATTATCCAAATTTATATTTTGAAATTAATGAAGAAAAAATTGATGATTTAAAAAAGAAATTTGAAAAAAACAAAATAATCTCCATTTTCCCTGACTTGAAAGGAGAGAAAGACAAAATAAAGCGCTTAGAAGATACAATTAACAAACTCCACGACAACAAAATCAACTTACCAAACAACAATGCTAAAGAATTTTTATTTGATTCTTCAAAAGCCAAGAAAATAGAAAACATTGGTTGTTTAATTAATAGGTCAAGTAATGAATGGCAAGATTTCGAGAACAATCTTTTTTCAAAATCTTTAAACCAATCACAAAAACAAGCGATATTTAAATCCCTTTATGCTGAAGAATTGGCATTAATACAGGGACCACCTGGAACCGGAAAATCGACCGCCATAGCAGAAATAATTTGGCAACACATTAGAAAAGATCCACAACAGAAAATACTTTTAACGTCAGAGACCAATCTTGCTGTTGATAACGCAATTGATCGATTAAAAAATAATCGATCAAATATTATAAAGCCCATTCGCTTTGGAAATACAGAAAATTTAGATTCCGAGGGATATTTTTATTCCCTCGAAGCGATTCAAAAATGGAAAATGAATGAGTCCATTGAAAACAATGCTGTTGCGCACTGGCTAAACAATATTATTCGGCGAATTTCAATTGAAAACGATGAAGAAATTTCTATTGAATTAAATAAATGGAAGAGATACTTGCAAAACCCTGATGATGAAACTAAGGAATTATTTGTTGATAAATATATAGAATATGTTAATTTAATTGGAGCGACTGGTAGCTCCATAGGGAAATTTAATTCCGAAAATAAATGGACCTCGTTTTTCCGTTCATATTTAAGTGTTTTTAAACAAAAAAGTTATAAAGAAAAAAAAATTCGAGAATGTAACCAAACAAATATTGAATTTGACACAATAATTATGGATGAGGCAAGTAAAGCGACCCCTCCAGAACTTGCCTTACCCATTTTATTTGGAAAAAAATCAATAATTGTAGGTGACCATAGACAATTACCACCAATGATAGATGGATCAGAAATTAAAGATTTACTTTCCAACATAGGTGAAAAAGAATTAGCCAAAACACTTTCGCATAAAGAATTTGAAATATCTCAATTTGAAAGATTATTTAACAACATTGACATCAGTATAAAGGGAACATTGGACACTCAATATCGTATGCATCCCTCAATTAATGAAGTTATCGCACAATTTTACATGAAAGACGGTGGTTTGAAATGTGGATTACCAACAAATGAAACTTACCATAACTCTTTTGATAAATGGGATTCCAGATATCATGGATTACAATTTGGAAAATTTATCACTCCCGAAACACATACTATTTGGCTCAATGTAACAAGTCCTGAGTATAAAGTTGGTACATCAAGAGTCAATTATGGAGAAATTGATGCAATTAAAAATATTTTAAAAATTATCAAAAATTGTAATGGGAAAACCGAGTATGATAATTGGTTAAAAGAAAAAAGTCAAGAAGAAAAACAAATAGGTATAATAAGTTTTTATGGGCAGCAAATAAAACAATTAGAAAAAATGTTATTGGAACATCACCATGAATTATATAATGGGCAGCATAATGAAAAAGAAATTCAAAATTCAATTCGTTTAAGTACGGTAGATAGATTTCAAGGCATGGAGAGAAATATAATAATAGTTTCTATGGTAAGAAGTAACAAATTATCGACTATGGGGCAAGCAATAAACTTTGATATTTATCCAGAAACAGGTTATCCACATCAAGATAGCTTAGGATTTGCAGAGTCCCCAAATCGATTGAATGTTGCATTATCAAGAGCACGACGCTTGTTAATTGTTGTTGGAAATAGTGCCCACTTCTGCCAAAAGGAAATTTACAAAAATGTTTTTGATAAGATTAAGAAAAATGGGAAAATATATTCTGCTGAGGAATTGCAAAATCTCGTAGAACAATCAGATTTGAAATAAAATGAGATATTCAAGATATAGATTTGATTGGACAATCAAAGCCGTAACTAGTCTAATTAAATATAGAAAAGCATATAATATTGATGAAATTGATGAAATTTTTTGTTCTATAATTAGGATAAAAGGAAACATCGTAAAAATCTCAGATTTGGCTATTCTATTGGGATTTGACTTAATTGATTTGGCCGAAAATGATATTTTTAATAGTTATTTAGAAAACCTAATTGATTATGATCTGATTTTAATTGAACCGGAAAATGGCACTATTCAATTAACTGTGAATGGAATTAATGCGCTTAATAGCAAATTGAAATACAAGTTTTTTTACGCATCTACTGAATTACTTAAGAACCAAGCCTTGAATTACGAGAACTTTGATTTTTCTTTTAAAAATAATTTTGATTTAGAAAATAAAATTTACCACCTTAAAAGAGTAAAAGAAGAAGTTTTTGAAGATATTGAACTTAAAAATAAAATTCAATCTCAACTTTTCCAAAATAATATTTTCAATGGAGAGGTTATTGAACTGTATGATGTCAGCCCCAAAATAAATTACCAGAGTATACCATTAGAAATTGAAATTTCTAAATTTAGAAATAATTTTCAAATCTCAATAAGTAAATCAGGTGTTAATAAGTCAGAAATTCAAAAATTAATTGAATTGCCACAAAATTCTGAATTTAAAGAATCATTAATTAAGTTAGGGATTTTCAATAATGTTCTTAAAGAAAAGAGTGTAATAATTAAACAAGACATAGTCGATCATTTAGACTTATGGAATTGGAAAGAACTTGCCGAAAATCCAAGACTCGATTGGAATGACACTAGTATTTTTGAATTTTTCATCCAAAATGGAGACAGTAATATTTGGAATACTATTTCGGAAAAAGCTCCATTAGAAAGTATTAAATCTGTCATTAATAAATATTCCGAGTACTGGAATTGGACTGAACTCACTCAAAGATTTGATGATGATTTCATAAAAGATAATATAGAAAATTTTGATTGGGATTTTGAAGAATTATCTATTAAGGAACCAAATGTTGTTATAAATTATCTTTCAAATGAAAATCTCAAAGATAGAAACTGGGATTGGAATTACCTATCCAGAAACTTACCTGATAAGTTTATTGAAGATAATTTCGATCTCTTTCCTTGGGATTATCACCTTTTAACTGAATTTAAAAGTGATATTCTAAGAAATCAATCCGGGAAGGATAATTACACGAGTATATTGCTATCAAAACCTTGGAATTGGAAATTTATTTCATCAAATTTTGACATAAATTTTTTGTATAATAATTTATCAAAAATTGCAGACGAAGTTGAGTGGCACATTGTTCTAGATAGGTTTTTTAGCGAAGAAAAAATGTTAACTAAATTTCTTAACAATGACGATTTGAAAAAGTTATTAAGACAGCATTTACCGGATGATTTTGTTGTTGCCCATCAAAAATATTATTGGACAAATGAGTTAATAATTTTTTTTGAAGAACAAAATTTGATACAATGGGAAACAAAAAATTATATTAAAGGATTCGATACAAATAAAAATGTGGTTTGGAATCGAACCATTTTTGAGAAATATTGGTCATACGTTAAAACAGAAAGTGGATTTTTTAATGTAAGTAATAATATTTCAGACTTTATGTTAATTGAGGAATATAGTGATTTTAGTTGGAATTGGGAAGGAATATCTCAAAATAAAAGGCTTTTGAGCAATCCTGAATTTGTTGAAAGGGCGTTTATTGGAGAACTTTCTTTTTCAAATAAATTATTTTGGAATCAAATTTTATCGCATTCCAATTTTGAAGTTTCTTTTTGGAATAAAAATCTAGAGGCATTTTTCAATCCAACTGAAAATATAAAACAAATTCAATTTTGGGAAACCTTAACAAAGAAAGAAAAAATAGATTTTGTAATTGATCACAAACATTTTCCTTGGGATTGGAATTTTATCTCAGACTTAGCATCAGAAGAATTAATATTGAGAAGTTTTAATGATTTGGAATTATTGAGCAAATGGAATTGGAATATTTTAACTCGAAAATTTAATAAAGAATTTATATTAAACAATTTAGATAAATTAAATAATTACATCGATTGGGTTTATGTTATTAATGATGTTTTCAAAGACGAGTTTATTTTCGAAAACAGCAAATTAAACATTGCAAGAAGAATATCTAATTTAGAAATCAAAAAAAAGAATGAAATTTGGAGGATATTAACTTCAAAATATACGTTTGACAGAATTTATCAAATTCTTTTACAAACATTTGAAAATGAATTATGGAATTGGGATTGGGATTATATATCAATTAATGAACATTTCCCAACTGACATTACCACACTGAATCTATTCGAAAATAAAATAAACTGGGATAAATTCTCATCGAGTAAATCAATACTAAAAAAATTCACATACAATAAAAATGATTGGACATATCAAGATTACTTGAGGTACATAAAATTTTATCTAACAACTTATTATTCTAAATGGAATTGGGGAGATTTAAGTAAAATTTCTGATTTGAATTATAACCGTGAGATTATTTTTACTTTTCGAGAACTATGGGATTGGAATTATTTAAGTGAATTTGGAGGGTTTTTATTGCAAAAAAAGAAAGATACGGACGATTATCTTAAAAATTTATTACACCAATACCCAGAAGTTAACTTTTCTATCGTTTCAAAACGATCAGATATTAAAATTGACAGTAATTTAATCCATTTTTTTGAAGATAAAAATTGGGATTGGCAGGTATTATCCGAAAACAAAAAGGCTGAAATAACTGATGAACTTATCTTGGAACTTAAAGATAAAAATTGGAATTGGCAAGCAATATCTCGAAGGTTAAATATGGTGTTTTCTAATGAGATTCTAATTCTGTTGAACGAGAAAAATTGGGATTGGGATTTTTTATCTAATCATGAAAACCTTGATTACAATATTGATTTTATTGAAAAAACAAATACAAAACCTTGGAATTGGAAAGCAATTTCTCGTCACAAATCTTTTTTGCCAACTGATGATATTTTGACACTTGTCAGCGATTATGATTTAGATTGGGAACACTTATCACTTCATCCAAATTTAAAAGTAACTGAAGACTTACTAAGTAAATTTGAAAACAAATGGAATTGGAAAAATATCACTCGAAAAGTAAAAGACAATTTTGACGATATATCTTTCGTTGATTGCTTCAAGGAAAAATGGGATTGGCAATTTATTTGTGAATCAGGAAAAATGACATTAAATAGTGATACACTTAACAAATTCAAAGACTATTTAAATTGGGATTTAATTTCATCAAACACAAATATAAATTTCTCTATAGACATAATTCAGACGTTTAAATCACTTTGGAATTGGTCAAGCTTGAAAGACAATAAACGAGTGCAAGAACTTTTAGGAAATTATGTTAAAAATGAAATAAATAACAACCCCCACTTATTATTTTGTCATAAGATTGAGCAACAAAACTCAAAATGGAAAGGCCGTATTTATCACTTTTCACATATTGACAATGCAATTCAAATTATTCGTGAAAAAAAAATAAAATCGCGTAAAACAGCAAATCAACTTTCTGATTCAGCTGGCGATGTAGTAAATTCTCGAACAGATGTACATGCCTTCGCAAGATTCTATTATAGACCGCATACTCAAACACAATTTTACAATGAATTTTTAGGCATTGATGTAACTAATGGGTTTGAAAAAAAGGGTTTTTGGCATTCTTGGTATGATACAGAGTATAGATCTTTGAATTTCCCTAAGTGTCCCAAACCAATTTATTTTGAGTTTTCACTACAGGAAATTTTATTCACATTTTATGATAAGTGCAAGATCAGTAATGGGAATTTACAGAGGCTAAAATCAAATTTTGGCAAAATTGAAGAAATGGTTTCTAATTTTAATTATCAAGACCTATTTATCAACCCCGGAATGGATAGTGAGGAATGGAAGAAATTTGGAAAATTCGCACAACAAGAATTCTTAATTGAAAATGAATTAGATTTTTCTTCACTTAACTATTTTAAAATCATATGTGCCACTAATGCAGATCGTTCCTTATTGATTAATTTACTTGGAGAAGATTCAATTGACATTATAAATAATTTATTCGTTGATGAGTCATATTATCGGAATGAGAACCCTCATATATACCACAGTGTAGAAAATGATAGAATTAAAATCTCAACAACCAAATTAGCTGAAGGTTATTTTATATTATTGTGCAACAATGTTCAACTTTTAGAAATAATTGAAGGGGATATATTAAAAACAGAAAATGACAAAATAACTTTCAAGTCAAATATTGAAATCACTTCCACTTTGAATTTTGAAATCACGATTAAATATATTGATGAAATTAAACAAGAATGGTTTATTCTTTCAAATTATACGTTAACGAGTACAGATTATGAAGAAATAAGAATGAAATCAAAGAAAAGGAATTAAAATATATCAGAAATAATATACAAGTTGATTATGGCTATAATTCATCTTAAAGACAATATTTTTAATTCGAAGTGTCAAACAATTGTAAACACTGTTAATTGTATGGGTGTTATGGGTAAAGGAATTGCCTATGTGCATAGACTTCGTTATCCCAAAATGTATGAAGAATACAAAACTCACTGCAGAAATAAAATGATCAGACCGGGTTTACTATGGTTATTTACCAAAGAGAAAAATGCTCCTTGGATTTTAAACTTTCCGACTAAGTTTCATTGGAAATTTCCAAGCAAAATTGAATGGATTGAACTTGGGCTACAAAAATTTGTTGAAACTTATGAAAAAAAAGGCATTACTTCAATCGCCTTTCCACTGCTTGGAACTCAAAATGGCGGGCTTGACTCAAATGAAGTGAAGCAATTAATGACCGAGTACTTAATAAAATGTTCAATAGAAATTGAAATATACGAGTTCGACCACCATGCTAATGATGATTTATTCGCATCGTTCAAATCAAAATGGTTGCTTTTAAACGAAAAGACCATTAAAATTGAAACTAGTATTCAACCACAATATGCCAGAAAAATAACGGAGATAATCCTAAACGGTGAAGCAAATTCAATGATTTCATTAGCCAATTATAAGGGAATTGGGGAAAAGACATTGGAGAAAGCGTTTGACTACGTATTGAATAGACCTAAAATTTCAACAAAACCAATTCAACAATTAATGTAGTCAATAAATAATTATTGATTTTAAGAATTCTACCGAGTGGTAATCCCCCATCACCCCTTCAGATTCCTATACCTTGATATCACTAAAATTTACCCCAACCCATTCTTTACCAGATACTCATATACCGTAATTATTTTAGGTTTTACGAAATTATAAATATCACAATCAATTGAATTGAATTCAAACTTTTTGCTATTAATTTCTATAAAATATCCAGTATACGTGAAAGATAAAGAAATATAGCGACTGAATAAAATTTGATGCTTCATACCATAAAAAATACCAAAAAACAACGTAGAATGATCTAGTTTAGGGACTACCCTGTTAAAAGCAATGGAATAAAAATAGGAAGTATCGGAGAGTTTTTCATTTGATTCATAGAATGTATCATACAGGATATCTTCATATTCTTTTATATCGGTATAATATTGAACAAGTTCATCATTTTCAATAACATAACAATACACCCGACTTTGGGCGCCCATTCCATCGAATTCACAAAACTCCGCATAGACCATGTTTTCCGAATCGATTTTAAAACGGTATTTTTATATTTTTTCATTTATTCATGATGTATATTGGAAAGATTTAGAGCATGGAATTGATTATTGGAAGATACCAACTGATTCAAATTTATGAAATTTTATCATATCCAAATTTGAACATTCATATTTTCCCTATTAATTTAACATCAAAGACAACTACATTGAATAAATTCATTCATTAAGAACACAAAACACCATGAAAAAAATATTTCTTCCCAGTTTATCTCCATATAGGTCTATAAATGCAAAATGTTCTCAATGCAATTCAACAACCACATTTTCTGGATTTATGCGAGTTAGAATGGAATCCGAGATCAACAATTATCCAGAATATCAATGCCAATCTTGTGGTAAACTAAAATTCAGCAATGAGAATTTAACTTTATCCAATGAAAACGACACTAAAGATGAATTGCTTATTAAAGTTGCACTAAATGAATTTTGCGAATGTGGTGGTCAGTATCGTCGTGATAAAAATATATTCTGCCCTAATTGTCTAAGTCGTCATAATCCTGCTGAAAATAAATGTGATTTAAATTTGCTTTTTATTCGAGAAAATGAATTTGAAAAATTAAGCAATAGTTAGACACCATTATTCCCTTAAACTATATTTTTAATTTAAATTACTTTATTCCTCTATAGTAAATTTATTTATTTATTTGCAACTCCTCACCTCCCCCTCCAAATTTTGAAATCTAAATCCTCTTATGTAATTTGCCCACAATTATTTACTTAAAAACCATGAATAATAAAACATCATTTTTAATTGGACTCCTGATAGGGTTGTTTGCCATGTTTATTTATAACAAAACGTCTAAAACCCCGGAAGAACGGGAAATGGAAATGACCATGCAGTTGCTCGAACAAGTAAGAAATCAAAAAACGGAAATTCAATATGCCGAAGTTAAAGGCAAAAAAGGTAGAGTTACCATTCATACCGAAATCACCAAAGATTCTGCCAAAATACTGCTAGGTAAAGCAACCAAAACAGAAATGCTTACAATAGGTAATTCAGTTCATGAAACATGGACGTACGACTTAAATGGAGACGATATCTCCGATTTGAAACTTGAATTTACAAATGGTGTTTTAAATAACTTTAACGAGTATTAAAATAAATCAGCAATCTCAATACATTCACACCTCAAATTCACCCCACCCCATTTCCCAAAAACTCAAATACCTTAATGATTTGGGGCTTTACAACGTTATAAATGTAGTACATGCATGAATTGAACTCAAACCTTTTGTTGTCAATCTCAATAAAATAGCCATTATCTGTAAAAGAAATTGGCAGGTGCCGATTGAACATAACATGATTCCCCAGACTGCCATAAATGCCGTAAAAATAGATGTGATTTTCAAGTTGAGGCACATTTTTGTTCATCGCAATGTAGTAATAATAAGTGGTGTCGGTGTGTTTGTTGATTAATTCGACAAATTCAAAAAACAAGTCTTCATCGTGTTCATTTACATCAGTGTAGTATTGAACAAGTTCATCATTTTCAATAACATAGCAATATGCTTTTCCTTGGGCGCCCATGGCGCCCAATTCGCCATATTCGGCATATACCATTTTTTCTAAGGGAAAATTAGCCAGCAATTCTCGGGTGATAAGTTTTCTTTTCATATTTTTCAAAACAGCCCCTTAAGCATATCTGCATTTTTCTTTGCTTTGGCAATGTGGAGCCAGGTTTTTGCCAAATCTTCGTGCCAGTATTTTTTCATTAACTTTGCTTTTGCTGCATTGGTTAATCGCGATTCTGCGATAGCCCAAAGCATGTATTTCGACCTTGCCAAATCAATGTTCATTTCCAATAATTTGCGGGCAGCTTCAAAGTCTGGAAAAAACACACGACCCACTTTTTCCGCTTTTATTGGAACAGGATACAATCGGCGCGAATGCGGTAAAAAGCAGTAATTCAAATGAAAACCATAAAAATCGGACTTTTGTTGATTCCCATATTTTTCTGAAAAACTCCTGCATCTTTTCAAAGAATATTCCTCCTCCTCTTCCTCTGGACTCATTTTCCTGTAACCGCGATTTTTAAGAATTCCATCCTTAGAATATTCAAAATATGGAACCTTATTGAAATCATCTAATAAATCTGTCTGATCATCAGACTCCCAAATGCTATCCAATAATTTTTGCTGATTATAGGCATCAATAATGTTGTCAATATGCGCTTGATCCATCATATTCAAACGGTCGCAGTCCCTCAAAATTTGCTCATTTGTTAATTCAAAATCTTGATTCCAATCTATCAAATGGGCGGTGTAACGAGCCCTTTGAGCTGCCACGAAATCCAATTGAGCGTTCGCTTTTACCCAATTTGCAATATTTTCATGAGGGACAGTTGTCGTTTCAACAAGTGGTCGAACGTATTCATTTTCGATAGCTTGCGCCAACACCCAATCCCACTGTTCATGATCTAATTTAACTTTGGTTAGAAAATTAACATAAAACCAGTAAACACCTTTGCTATTCTTTTCATTTACAACAAGATGCAACTGATCCGTGGTAATCCGTTGAAATATCTGAAAAATACCATTTTTAACTGCTTGTGAAGGCTTCGCCTTTAATTCAGTTTCGAAAATTCGACTAAACCGAAAATTCGAAACATTGTCAATTATACAATTGATGGTAATCTTGAGCATTCCATGTCTATCGATTCTTTTAGGAACATCAAAGCAGTCCAAATTCAATTGAATCAAATCGAGCATCACCCTTTCGTTGTATTGATAATCAAGGAGATCATCTCTATACAAATTATAATCCTTCAGCGTTTCAATCCTGAATTTCGGTTCAGGCTTGGCCAGCTTCAAATATTCTTTCCGAAAGGTATTTTGCAAAAAGGAATCCATAGAAAATGAGGTACAATTTAATGAATGATGGAATGGAATGTTTTAGAAGTTATCGACACATTAAAAAAAACAAGGAATGTTCGTATTAAAAATACACACCATTAAAATTATAAATATTCACTATTTTCTTATTAAAATATTAATTTAGCAGCAGCAATACCCTATGAGGATTCTAAAAAAAAAGAAGTCAATGAATTATTTAAAGTTAGTTTCAATAATATTCTTGTTTAGTTTCAAATCTATTTATGCTCAAGACTATATGGTTTTAAGTAAAGATAATAAAAAAATTGGGTCAAGAGATTCACTAATTGAAAATGCACTTAAGAATTATCGTAATTGTTGCTCCCCTAATTTCATTTCTAATTTCAAGAAATTAGGAGATTGTTTTTTAACAGAAATTGCACAAAAATTGACATATCAACAATATGAACAATTATTAGATACCAATTCAAATTTAGATGAAAAAATGGCCTTGCTGATAAAATTTAAAATAAATCCGAGCCTTTATTTTAATTGTGCCAAAGAAAAAGGACTTAGTGAGAAGGTTGTATATCAAACTATAACCGAAATGTATGTAATTACAAAATGTAAAATATTTGTGAAACTTACTTTGGAAAACAAAGCTGTTGAGGCTGAATTTATTAATAAAATCGAAATCGGAACTTGTCCTTGTTTAATTTCAAAAGCTAAAGTTTTACCTTATGATCCAAAAGAATTAATCAAGTATAGCGATTCAAAGGAAATAATAACTGATTTTCATAATTGTTTAATAATTGCTTTGAACAAAATGAAAAAAAAGGAATAATTATTATTTCCAACTTTCCATTTTATGGTATTTTTCAAAACCCTCTCTTAAAATTAAATTAAATTCATCTGGATTTTTAATACTATCTAATTTAACAAATTCAATTCGTTTTAAATCGCGAAACCTATCACGCCAATAAATTTCTATTTTACCTTCTTTTATTGCAATAAATACTATAATTTGACCATGTTCAACTTTAACTTCAAGCATGTTTTTAATGTCAACCAGTTGTTGCGTTTCTAAAGAATCAAACAAAGGCAAATCAGCCACAAATTCATCATATCTTGATTTATTTCCCTTAATATATTTTGCTTTGATTTTTGAATAAAGAAAAATACAAATTAGCGCAATTATAGATCCATATGTCCTAAAATCCCATAACTTCCATTCATTTTCTGAGCGATCTGAAATATCTGTTAAACTTTCATTATTTGAGTGCTCCAAATAATATGTTAAGCTATAACAAGCAAAAGTCAATCCCATAAAAACAATGATTAAAATAAAAGCAATTGTAATTAACTGGGCTAATGTTAATTTTTTAGGATTCATTGTTGTTTTTTATTTTATGGCTTAAAATTTCGTATTTATTCAAATTTAAGAAACATTACCCTATGAACCAACTTAAGATATAATACTCCCTAAAAATTGGACCAAAAGTTTAGTTAAAAAATCACTTAATTTGACTAAACAATATGACCAAACAAACCCGCCGCAAATTTACGCCTGAATTTAAGGCTAAAGTTGCCCTAGAAG